>Ga0310121_10000259_pt1 | contig 57497 bp, 61 predicted proteins | sample CB27_Tmax_986_MG_FD_203504 | JGI IMG/M metagenome (GOLD analysis project Ga0310121, IMG submission 203504) | Marine microbial communities from Western Arctic Ocean, Canada - CB27_Tmax_986 | ecosystem: Environmental > Aquatic > Marine > Oceanic | place: Canada: Western Arctic Ocean | collected... | reverse complement strand
AGGGCCGGCTCTGGGTTGCGGACCGTGGCAACCACCGCCTCGAGATCTTCGACCAAGAGGGTAACTATTTGGAGTCGCGCTATCAGTACGGCCGCATCAGCGACCTCTTCATCACCGACGACGAGATGGTGTACGCCATCGATTCTGAGTCCAGCCGGTTCCGGCACATCAACTGGAGCGACGGCGTCCGGATCGGACCTGTCGATCGGGACATGCTTGTGGGCTTCATTCCACCGTGGGAGTCCGACAGCCGACCGAACCATGGCGTGACGGGAGAGGGTATTGGAGTGGACGAGGACGGGAACGTCTTTGTGGCCGAGGGACCGGCCTCGCTGCGCGATGCGGGCTCCGCGTTCACAAAATATGCAGTGGCCGGTATGTAAGCTGGGAAGGGCGCCGTGTTGGAATCGTCGATCTCCACTGCCACGACCTACGGTGAGCATTTACCTGTCGCTTCCTGGAGTCCGTGGCGAGGGATCACGACGCACGCCACTTTCTCGGGCATGCGAACATCACCACCACTTCGCGGCGCCTACGGAGTGCGGCAGTGCGACTGGATGATGCGTTGGTCTTTCGGGATCAATACCGAAACAGATATTGCAGTTTGGTGAAGATTGCACGATTGGTGCGTCTCAAATCGGTGGTAAAATATCGCTCCTCGTCGATGCGATCCGCCTGCCGATAGTGGTCATCGTAGCCGAGATAGAAGGCGGTGCCGGCGTTGACGCGATAGGTCAACAAGAGGTTTAGGTCGAGCCCCTTCGCAAAGGTGTTGTACTCGCTGATGTTCCGGAGCAGCAACCGGTCGGTCAGTTGCCAAGTGGTTAACCCTCGCCAGATCTTGACGTCGAACACCTCCAGAGCACCGGTCCGCACGTCCGCGAACCGAGCGGTGTCCAGACTCAGCCTGGACTGTACACTTGAGAACGGTCTGACGGTCGCGTTCACGCCGACGCTTGTCTGTCGCCCGAGAAACGGATTGTCGGGGTCGAAGAAAGTCTCGTCGCCTCCGTCGGCCCGCAGACCGAACGAGAACGCTGCTGACGAGCTAATGAACGTGCTGAACCGGCGCCGCCACTTCCAGAAGTCGATCCCGCCGAACCGTTCTAGTACCCGCTGACCGCTCAGGTTGACGCTGATGTTACGGGCGAAGCTGAAGCGGAGCCCGGCGTCGTATTCCTCGTCCTCCAACACGTCGTCGAAGTTGTAGCTCCGCAGGTACCGAAGGCTCGGGCCCCAGTCGATCAGCCAGTGCTCGGGATACCAGCGGTAGTCGACGTTGTGGGACGTTCGTTGCTGGTCGACTCGCCGCACGAAGCCGACGTCAGTCCGGAAATCTGGATCGGTCTGTCCCACGAAGCTCCGTACCCGGAGGTTACGGCCGTTGCGCGAGTAGAGCGCTCCCCACATCGACCCGCTCCGCTCCACGCCGTCGTCGTCGCGATGCGTCGACCGATAGGCGACGAAATTGAACCGGCTGGCCCGGTTGAGCCGGAGCTGCGCGTCGATGCCGCCGACGCGGCTGAAGCCGTCAAGAAACTCGCGATCGGTAAACAGCGTCCCAATGTGCGACTCGGAATAGAGGTCGTAGCGCGTCCGGCCGACGATGAACTGCGCGGTCTCGCCGAATGCCGGATCGGACCTGTTGTCCCGCCGGCCAGGTGCCTCGTCGTCGGCCAAGAGCAGTCCGAGTGTGGTCCGTCCGACCTTGCCCGTCAGCTTACCGCCGACGCGCGGGTCAACGATGGTCCGCGTGTGGACAAGGTCGACCGGGGAGGTGAATTCGAAGATCTCGGCTCCTTCGAGAAAGAACGGCCGCAGCTCATCGAAGAAGAGCGGGAACCGCTGGTTGACCTCGATCTGCGGTCGGTCCGACTCGATCTGTGAGAAGTCGGGGTTGATCGTGAAATCAGCGGTCAGGTTCGACGTGAGACCGTATTTTAGATTAAGCCCGGCTTCGGGCGATGTTTTGTGGTCCACGTACGCGTCGGAGGTTTCGTCGAGTGCACCGAACTGAATAGCGGTGAAGGTCGGCAGGATCTCGAGATTGCGGCTGGTCGACAGATCCGTCATCCCCTCAAGCACGCCCATCTGTGCCATGAAGCTCTGGACCTCGCGTGACATCGGGGCCCAAACGTCGTTCTCCTGATCCTTGCTCTTGATCTCGCGGACGATCTGGAAGCCCCATCGGTGCGGCACACCTGGTGGCGGCTGCGGATACCGGACGCTCTTGAAAGGAATCGCCATCTCCGCGGTGTAGCCGTCGTCGACGATCTGCGCACCGCTGTGGAACAACGTATCCCAGGACCGGTCGGCGTACGGAATTGCGCTGCTACCTCGCTGACGGCTGGCGTTGATGATCCCGTCGCCCTGCACGTTGTAGGCGTTGACGTCGAAGTCGTAGATCCGTTGCTGGTCCATGAATGGATCGAAGTAGACCGTCATTAAGTCGTCCTGCGCCGCGCGGTCACGGTCGACGCGGTTGGCCCGCATCAGTCCCGGGTCGTCATAGTGCAGATAGAAGCCGAAGTAGAGGTGATCACGGTCATAGGCGAAATAGATCTCTGTGTCCTCTGTGGCGGGCGCCCCGTCGAGCGGCGATTGCTGGACGAGGTTGGTGATCATTGCCGCCGTCTGCCATATCGGATCGTCGAGCCGACCGTCGATGACGGGAGGCATCTCGGTGTGGGTTGGTCGGATCCGCGGCCGGCCTGACAGGATGCCTAATCCGGCTCCGGATGGGTCGTGACGAGTCTCGTCGACCCGCGGTCGCCGGGGGCCGTCGCCGCGAGTGAAGACGTCGCCGCCGGTCGCCGCTCCCGACGTGTCGCGTGGGTCGTCTCGCGACGGCGTCTCTGAGCCCGCAGGACGGGTCACGGCAGTCGCTGCGGCGGCTGACGCCGATCGAGTGACCCCGACCGTCGTGGCGCCGAGCCAGAGTCCAAGGGGCACTATGAGCCACACAGAAAACGCACGCATCGTTCGTCGGTCTGAGGCATCATCGACGCCACGCTGTACCGGAGCTCAGTCTTCTCTCATGGTACAAGCCAACGCCAGTTCACCCCGAGGATAGAAGAGCAGACGCCATACCACCCAGCAGGACGACACAATAGCGCTAGCGGATGATCAATTGGACTAAAGGTTATCCAAAGTTGGTTATTGTGCTAAGCCGACAGCGCGGTACAGAATCTTCCAAAACCGATATGAATACAAGTGGATACCACCTCGGAATCAACAGGGGCACGACCGCTCGGTGGCGACAACTCGAACAGCGATTCGCTGCTGGTAAGTTGTGGCAGGACTTCGACTATGTGTTTACCAACAAGAAGGGAACACCAATTGAGACTCGGATAGTCATTCGAGCCTTTAAGCGGATTCTCACGAAGGCTGAGCTTCGTGATCAGTGATTTCATGATTTGAGACATGCGGCTACGGCCCTGATGCTGAGTGAGGGCGTGAATCCTACAGTCGTTGCTGAGATGCTGGGACACAGCAAAATTGCGGTCACGGTGGACCTCTATTCGCACGTGACCCAGACCCTCCAAGAGGACGCCGTGTCTCGCATTGAGACCGCTCTGGGTACGAATTAGGCGTGAATAGCTGTCAGATTGGCTGTCAACGGCGATCCTGAGCCGGATCAGGGTCGTACGGCCAAAATTTCTAACCAGTTGGTCGGGAGTGGGTTAGGGGAAAAAGAAGTGGTACCGAGGGGCAGAATCGAACTGCCGACACCATGATTTTTAGTTCTGATGTCTCCTGTCTGTAGCCTGCCGTCCCGTGATTTTCTGTGGTTTCCTGTTGGGTAACGTGACGGTCCCCGTCCAGATAGACCTCGTCCATCCACATAGGTCCATCCGTGTGGGCCCCAGAATGGGCATCAACGAGGGGTGGGTTTAGCACCCTCGGTCAGCTTTTTTTGCTCGCCCGCTTTTATTACTTCCAAAAACTGCGACGGGGGTCTGAATATCTATATAGCTGACCGCAATTTATACCCGCCGTGTTGTCCTATCACGACGTAGCATGCCGAAGGCGCCCTACGCCGCGGACCGGAGCACCTGCGCGCCGCGCACCGCCCGGTCGATATGCGCAACGGTATTGTAGAAATGTGGGCACAACCGCAACCCACCAGTGGCGGCTCCGGCGATCCCGTGCTCTTCGTAGAGCGCATTGACCAGCGCGCCGCGGTTTCTCTCGACTGCCGCGACACAGACGCCGGCGCTCAACGCGGGCGCCTCCGGGGTCAGGAGTGCGTAGCCTGCGTCGAGGAGCCCTTCCTTGAGGCGTGTCGCCAGCTCGGTGACCCGCGCCTCGATACGCGCGGCGCCGACCCGTGCGTGGAAGGCGACGGTGGTGCTGATCGCCGCCAGTGCGGCATCGTCCCGCTGGCCCATCGACTCGAACTTGCGTGCCCCGACAGGCCGAGGCTCGACGTGACTGCCCCAGCCCGGTGCCACGACGTTGGGCCAGATGCGGGCGATGTGCTCCGCCTTGACGTAGAGCAGCCCCACTTCCTTCGGCCCGACGAACCACTTGTGCGCGCTGGCAGTGAACGAGTCGCAGCCCAGGGCGGCGAGATCCACATCCAATACCCCCCAACTCTGTGCCCCATCCACATGCACGTAGATGCCCCGCCGGTGCGCCATCTCGCACAGATCTGCCACCGGTAGCCGGATGCCGCTCACGTTCGAGGCATGTGTGATCGCGAGCACACGGGTGCGCGGGGTCAGCGCCCGCTCAAAGACGCCAACCAGCTCATCGGTCCCCGTGGGATGGACTGGCGTGGCGACCCGCGTGACCGTGGGACCAAACCGAGCGGCGCGTACGTCCCACGCGACGTTGTTGGTCGGGTGGTTCTGGTCCCAGATCACCACCTCGTCGCCCGTCTTGAGTGAGAGCCCGTTGTTGATGATGTTGTTCGCCTCGCTGGTATTGCGGACCAGCGCCACCTCGTCTGCGGTCACACCCAGGGCTCCGGCCACCTTCGCCCGTGACGCTTCAAGCAGGTCTTGGAACTTGCGTCGGTTCTGGGACGAGCAATCCTGATCGATATCTCCTGTCAGCGTGTACACGCGCTCGGCCACGACCCTGGGCGAGGGGCAGAGGTTGGCCGCGTTCATCGGCACCCGTTCCTCGCGGAAGGAGAACTGGTGGCGAATCTCCTCCCAGAAGGCGTCCGACGCGGCACCCCCAGAAACCGAGTGGGTCTGCCCTCCAAGCGACTCCACGGCCGCGGGCAGGACAACGGCACCGCCTGCTAGATCCGTCAGAAACCTCCGCCGTGATCGCGGAACACCCATGGCTGCCCTCCAGTCCTAATCAGTGATATCTCAAGCGTTGCGTCATCATAAGCGATAAGCGATGATCTGGCGTCTGGGGCGCGCTGGACGGGCAAACCCACCTGACCCGGTGCTGGGGACCCTGACGGCGCGATCCGACCGCTCGCGGCCGGTGTCCAAACCAGTCGCCTCGCCGTCCTCGTTGAACCGCCCGCCGCGCACCCGGGCATCCCTTTTTTTGGCGTGGTCTTCTCAGATCAAAAAGCCGCAACGGAGCGTGCCGGTCCGATTGGTTGAAGCGCTGCAACGGATGGAAGAGTCAGCAACCGAGCCAGATGATGCCGATGAGCGGCTTCAGAGGGTCGCTGTTCGCTGAGGTGTTTGGAACAATTCGCACAAAGTGCTGGATCATCCACAACGCGCTGTCGAAACGACACTGTGTAACTAGTTGAACCAGCTGAAAAAAGAAGTGGTGCCGAGGGGCAGAATCGAACTGCCGACACCATGATTTTCAGTCATGTGCTCTACCGACTGAGCTACCTCGGCATTATTGAGAGTAGCTACTCTACTGCAAGTAGTTAGGTTCGCTGTCGCTGGACGACAGAACTCTAAAGAAAGTAAAGCAGCGGTAGAGACCGACCCACGAACGGGTCGTGGGTCGGTCTCTAGTGTTGGTCAGGCGGCTACGGCTTTGAGCGACAACGGGCCCACCGTGTCGCATGTCAGGAGACGAGCCACGTGAGCGCCGAGCTACCTCGTTTCGGTGTTTGTAGCCCTTTCGGAAACGCGCGCTCCGCTGAGAATGTTCCTACCGCCGTAATTCCCCTCGTGGCACGCGAATTCGTAAATCGGACCCTGCGAGACGCCGGCCGCGGCTTGGTTTGTTGTTAGATAGGTTTCCACGGTCCAGGGGCTTGCAAACCTTGCCGGGTCCGTAATCGTCACCTTGTACTCAATATTCTCGCTGTCAATCCGCGTGAACCGTTCGACCAGATGCAGCGTGTCAGATGGGCCTCGCCAGATCTCGTTGAACCGGTCCTCGCGCCATCTGTCGGGGAAGTTCCTGGACTCGACGACTAGCGTATCGCCTTCCCAGTGGCCGCGGATATCTCCATTCCACTGCCGAATGTCAGCGTTAACATGCGGACCCGCGTCGATCGGAATGATGCGACGCTCGCGATACATCTCGTGGAGGATCACGACGTGATCTGCCGTTTGGACGATCTGATGATTTGGGTTGTAGCCGAACCAGAGTGTCTCAAGTGTCCCGTCCCCAAGGCAACGTTCTCCGGTGTCGAGGTCGACGTGTGAATCGTAAGGAGGGGCTCCATATTCCCTCTGGTATCGATGCGTCTCCGACCGGTAGGGTATGCGGCCGTCAGGAGGATCCACGATCAGTGAAGTCCGCCTGGATAGAGAAATTCTGGTCCCACCGTCAAAGTATTGAGGGTTATAGGTGCCGACGCCAAATTGCTGGCCCGGTTGAATTTGGTCAAGTGGGCGACCGGTAGCGGAATCAACATTCGGAACGAAGTTTTGGCTAAGCGAAACTGCCTTCTCTTGATTGGCTTCCCGCTCGAGGGCGGCCACGTCCTCTTCGGTCAGAAACGCTTGTTGGCCGTACTCCTCTGGACGTTCTAAGTCAGTTAAGGTCCCAGAAGTCCAGACGCCCTGTAGGCTGGGCTTGCCATCTGGAGTCCTAGGGATATCCGCCTTCGCCGTTTGAGCTTGGCTCACAGCCGGAAACGGTAGCAGTGAGATGAGTGCGATCACAGCCAGAGACCGAGCAAGAGTTTGAACTTTCATGGGATACCTCATGTGCATTGTCCAAGAAACGCATTGTGACAATCTAAATATACACCTTACCTAAAAGAATACACCCCGACCGATACCCAACGTCAACTGCAGGCGCATTTCTGACTACGGCGCGCCGTGCAGCTCGAGGAGTCGTGCACGGTCCCCATCGGTCAGAGGTAGGAATCCGTCGGCCTCGAATTTATCCGGAAGCGGCACGCATGGCCCACACATCAGCGCCAGGGACTCATTGTTGTGGGGGAGGCCGAGCGCATGTCCGAGCTCGTGGGCGACCACGTGCCGCTGAACGACGTCGTCCGCCCGATCTGACCCCATCACTTGACGGATAACCACTAGGTAGCGACGTGGTGAGACCCTCGGCATCAGCCACGCGAAAGACAGGATGTTCTGGCGTGAGAGCAGGAGGACGATGTCTGCGTCGAGGTTAGCTACCGCATCAGGTGGTGCCGGTTCGGCATCGCGGGCTGGTGCCTGCGTTGCGCGCATCGCGAGATCGCGGGCATAGTTCTCAAGCGTTCGCATCACGGGTGACTGAATGACGATCTCCGGCTCGGCCAGCCGGAGCTCAAGGCCGACATCCATGAGCATTTCGTTCCAGAAGCGGATAGCTTGGTCCACAGCCGCCAGCCGCGCATCCTCTGCGGTCGGTGTCAGTACAAGGATCGAGTGGTCGGCCGCCCAGGCTGGCAGCACGCGGCAGAGGACAAGCACAAGCGCAACTGTAGTGAGTCTGGTGGGCATCTTGCGACCTGTAGCTGTCGTGACCAACACCGAGATTATTCTACTCTCGGCTCTCCCAAGCCGAGGCTGTCATAGGCGGGACTTCCGATGACTGGAAACCGGAGCAAACCCTCGTAGCCAGCACCCGTGAAATCGTTTAAATCGGTCCATCTTCGTCGTGGTCCCAGGAAGATAAGGCGAAGAGTGAAGCAGGGTAAGGGGCGCCCGGCCTCACGATCGCAGGGCCAACTCCGCCACGCTCATCGACTATATTCGGTGGATGCCGATTCCAGCCAGCATCCTGTTGATTTTTTCCCATCCAGATGACGAGAGCTTTGTGGCCGCCGGCCTCGCGCGGCGCTACGTAGAGTGTGGTGCACAGATAGTCCTGGTTACGGCGACTCGTGGTGACGCCGGGCGAGTGGGAGATCCTCCACTGTGCGATCGCAAGGCCCTGCCCGAACTCCGCGAAGCCGAGCTTCGTCAAGCCGCTGGCCTGCTTGGCATTTCTCAGGTGTATCTGTTGGACTATCAGGACAAGCACCTTGCAGACGCGCCGATAGACCGGATCCGCGCAGAGTTGGTTGCGCTGATCCGCTGCCACCGGCCGCATGTCGTAATTACTTTCGACCCGAACGGCATGAATGGTCATGCCGACCATATAGCGATTTCGCGTTTCACGATGGATGCCGTTGCGGCGGCCGCCGATCCACGTTGGGTGACCGAGTCGACCACTCCGCATCGGGTGCAACGCCTCTTGTGGACCGCGCCTATTCTGCCGTGGGAGGTGACGCACTCGGCGGATCTAGGTCTCGCGCCAGGAGTGGATTTCACGATCGACATCGCTCCCTATCGAGATGTGAAGGCCGAGGCACTTCGTGCGCATCGAACCCAGCATGTGCCGGTCAACCGCTGCTTCCTGAGCAAGCCCGATGTTGATCAGATCTTGAGCATTGAGATTTTCAGGCAGGTCTGGGGTCCACCCTTACAGCGAATACCTGCCGACGACGTGCTGGCGGGGATCGACCTGTCCGGGTAGTGGGAGAGTGTGCGATGGTTACCCCAAGGTCCGCGCCCATTGTGCGGCTCAAGTGCAGTAATGAACAGCCTGAGCTTAGAATAAGCACACATACAATGGGCAATCGTAACCTAGCGTCTCAAGCGTTTCGCAAGAGTAACCGGTAACTCTTCGGCCGCAGCGTGCTCGAATTACTAGCAGTGCTAAGTATGGCGGCCGTATCTGCCGCCATCGTTCGAGCCTCGTTCCCTGCAAGGGCCAGGGGTCTGCGGCAGTGCCTGCGACTTCCGAACGGGCGTGTGCGGAGTTGGTCAGTCTGACATTCGAAGGCAACACAACCATGACAGCGTCGACGACAGTCTCCGGAGGCTTGCTGGTAACGCCCACAGACCAGATTCTGATTGGTCTTCCGACTATCCGGGTTGGGCGATGGGCGGCGAGAGTGGACGGGTAAGATCTGTGAGCGCTGACGCGGTGACCAACCTGGGGCACACGTACTTCTCGAACCTGGTGTTCGAAGATCCCGGCTGGGATTATCGGAGCTTCGATTTTGATACCCACTTGGCCTTTGCCGAATCTAAGGTTGGTTCGCTTGCCGAAGCTGTCGAAACAGATTTGTCGGCTGCGCAGCGGCGGGGTGTCAAAATTATCCAGTATCACGGGTGAAACGATCAGACGGTACAGCCCGAACTACTATGAACTCGTCACGGCGGAAATGGGTGGCCGGGCTGCGACCAAAAATTTCTATCGATATGTTTATGGTTCCTGGGATGGCGCACTGCTACCGTGGCCCTGGGGCTAACAGCTTCGGAGGTATCGGGCAGCAGATCCCTCCTACCCGTGACGCGCATCACGATTTACAAACGGCTCTGGAGGAGTGGGTCGAACACGGAGTGGCGCCCGACCAGCTGATTACCACAAAGTATGTCGACGACGATGCCGACACGACGACTATCGTGTTTACCCGCAAATTGTGTCCGTATCCGTCGGTCGCGCGATACAATCAAACTGGGGATCCCAGTACGGCCGAGAGTATTGTCTGCGTGACGCCGTGAGCCCACCGAAACTTCGACACAGAGATCCGACTTCTGACCAAGATAGTCGCTTGACAGGGCGGTCCGACCGCCCGGCGTCTCGTGCCTTCCTTATGGGCCTTACGCTGCCAACTCAGGCCGGCATCGTCGTCGAGGAAAACCTTGACGAACTGGCGGAACTCGCCAGAAGTACCGAGATGGAGGTGGTTGGCAGGGACCTGCAAAACCGACGTGTGCCCAACGCAAGAACGTTCATCGGACGCGGGAAAGCGGGTGAAATCGCGCAGATGGCCAACGAGTTAAACGCCGATGTCGTGATCTTCGACGACGATTTGACGCCGAATCAGGTCCGGAACCTGGAAGGGATCATCGAGTGCGCAGTCATCGACCGCAGCACCTTGATTCTCGACCTCTTCGTCCGGCAGGCTCGGACGCGTGAGGCTCGCACCCAGGTCGAGTTGGCACAGGTCGAGTACGAGCTGCCTCGTCTGACGCGTCGCTGGACCCATTTGTCTCGACAGGTGGGTGGCATCGGGGTGCGAGGCGGTGAGGGCGAAACCCAGCTCGAGGCCGACCGGCGCATGCTGCGCACTCGAATCAAGCAGCTCAAAAAGGAGCTGTCCAAGATCGAGCGGACCCGTGCACTCCATCGTCAGGGGCGGCGTGGCGTACCGCTCGTAGCGCTCGCGGGCTACACAAACGCTGGGAAGTCGACACTCTTTAATCGCTTCACGCGAGCCGGCGTACCCACCGAAGACAAGCTCTTTGCGACGCTCGACTCGAAGCTTCGTAAGGGGTCTCTCGGAGGTCCGGCGACGGTTGTATTCGTTGACACCGTTGGTTTCATCCGCAAGCTCCCACATCATCTAGTGGCGTCGTTCCGCAGCACGCTTGAGGAGATTACCCAGGCCGACCTCGTCCTACATGTCATCGATAGAAGTCACCGGCAGTGGCGCGAGCAGATGGAGGTGGGTGAGGTGGTGCTGGCCGACCTCGGAGTCGACATGTGCCGGGTGTTACCCGTCTTCAACAAGATGGACCGATGCGACGCTGATCCTGGGGTCGGGCATGGAGGCTTCGCGGTCTCGGCTCAAACCGGTGCTGGTGTTGCGATGCTAAAGTCCCATCTGGCTGAGCGTGTCGCCAGCAACGGTTACTCCTGATCGGTAAATTTCATCCCACGACAGGTCTCTGTTGGTAGGATTGGCGTTCTACACCGCCATGTCACCGAATCGCGACTCCCACCTCAGTCAGGACGACGTCACCAACGCTTTCCTGGAAGAGCGCGCTCTCGTCGACGGAGTGGATCGCTGACGGTTTTCTCGATCTTCGTCTCGAGCGTTCTTCCGGTGTTCCTGGTGGCAGGCAGCGGCCACCAAAGTTTGGTTCAGGCTCTGACCCGTGCCGTGAAGGTGCCAACGATCTACGGAGCCGTCGCCGCCGGCTTATTGGTGGCGCTTACTGTCCCCGTGCCAACGTCTGTGATGCGACCGGTGTCACTGCTCAGCCCTGTGACGCTTTCGGTACTAATCGCGTGGTTACAGTAAGTGGTGTTGCGGGGCCGGTACTTAGCTAGTTTGTGCCGCTTTTTGCATTGATAATTGACGTCTTCGGGGTTACGGCAATACCCTGATTGCTTGGAGGGCGGTTCTCAGACATGACCAGGATCGGCCGGGACCACCGAGGCGCTCGCCGTCGGATTGGAGGATTGGACAAAACGCGGTGGGCGTCGCGGCCATGCTCTATCCAGGCGGGGATGGTTTTGGCTGGCGGCGGAGTCTTCCAGGACTATGTCTCGGTCAGGGCGACTCCTCAAGAACTCGCGATCGGTAACGTGTTCACAGGGAGTCTCGACGACCTGTAAGCTCGGGCGCTAAGTCACAGGCTTGTCGTCTCGAATGGACCAGGCGTGGACGTAGTCGAAACGATTTAGCAGTGGCGACGTCGCGTAATCCGACTGACAAGATGTGACCATGTGGTGCGCTACAGGAGCAGATAGACCATGTTCAAGATAATCAAGACGATCAAGAGGTTGCGCATGCCCTGTCGACAGGTCTGGCTCGCACGGGGCGGTGCGCTGGTGAGTGCTGTGCTTTTTGGAGTGGGCTGCGTGTCTGGGTCTACTCCAGAGGTCGGTCCGGAGTCCGAGGCCCAGGTTTCTTCGTCGTTGCAGGAGTTCCGTCAGGTCGAGGTCGCCACCACCGTGGCGTTCACGGAGGGGCCGACCGTCGACGCAGACGGTCGAGTCTACTTTACCGACCTGGCAAACAGCCGGATCATGACATTGTCGCTAGACGGTGTGCTGTCGACCTTCCGGGATGAGAGTTACGGCGCTAACGGGCTGATCTTTGACAGCGAATGGAGACTCCTTGCCTGCGAGGGTGGAGACGGCGAAGCCGTGCTGCCGCGCGTTACCCGCACGAATCTTGGTACTGGCGAAGTGGAGGTCGTGGCCGATTCCTATGAGGGGAAGCAGCTTCATCAACCGAACGACCTGACGTTTGACGGCCGTGGACGTCTCTACTTCACCGACCGCCCAGGTCCCAACCCGACACCTGAGCAAACTGGGGTGCATGGGGTGTATCGGGTCGATCCTGACGGTTCGATCACGCGAATTTTGAGCGAGCCTGAGATCGAGCGGCCAAATGGCGTCGTGGTCGCACCCGATGACCGTACGCTGTATGTGATTGAAGCTAACGGACGTGAGGGTGGGGCTCGACTGATCCGCGCCTACGACCTCAGTGAAGAAGGCAGCCCGAGTAACATGCGGGTCTTTCACGATTTCTTTCCTGGCCGAAGCGGTGATGGGATGACCATTGACACGGCCGGAAACCTGTATGTTGCTGCCGGCCTCAATCGGCTCCGAGGCACCACAGAGACGCTGGCAACACAGGCTGGGATCTACGTGTTTGCCCCTGATGGTGCCCTTCTCGAGTTCATTCCGATTCCTGAAGACACGGTGACGAACGCGGCCTTCGGAGGCCCCGACCTCCAAACGCTCTATGTGACCGCTGGTAAAACATTGTTCAGGGTCAGGACTGACATCAAAGGCACCCGCCGCTAGCATCTAGGCTGGAGGAGATGCGGGTACCGCGTCGGCGACTAGCGTCGCGGAGAGGTGAGCGACGGCTTGGGATACGAAAAGAACATTGACAAGCTCTACCAGGAAGCGAGTTCTGTTCGAGAGCAGATCGAGCAGCTGTGGCTCGAAGCCCAAGCGACTGACGCCGAGATGAAGGGTGCGGTCTCGGCTGCTCAGATCCATGATCTCTCAGACAGCGAGCGAGACTTCGCAGTGTTGTTCGGTCTACAAAATGCTGAAAAATGGCGAAAACTGTCTGATCTATCGCTCCGGCTCGGCGAGCTTATCGAGAGGATCGACGAGACGAAGACGGGGCGTGAGGGGGAGCCTCATGGAGATAGAGACTCGTGATACCTCCATCCGCGACTTTAATTTGTTCCACCCGGTGTGCGACACTCACAGACCCAGGTCAACGAGACATCGACCGGACGTCGCCAGTCAGAGGGATCCCATGAAACAGTTCGATCTTCGCCGATGTGCCACTTTCGTCTCATTGACGGTGGTCATCGGTTTGGTGTCGGCACGTGGGCAAGCGCAGGAAGTCCCAGTGATCGAACACGAGCTCAAGAACGGGATGAAAGTGCTGATGGTGCCGCGCCCCGGTGATCCGAATATCGCAGCTGGGTGGATCGCGCGAGTCGGTTCCGTCTACGAGCGCCCGGGAATCACCGGGGTCGCGCATCTATTCGAGCACATGATGTTCAAGGGTAGCCGCACGATTGGGACCGAGGACATTGCGGAAGATCTGGCAATTATCCAACAGCTTGACAAAATCAAGGTTGAACTCGCCGTCGAGGAAGCACAGCTACTTGTCGCCCACCGGCTCGGACAAATCGACGATCCAAACGACCCCGAGGCCCGTTCTCCCCGGCATCTCGAACTCTTGGTTCAGTTCGACGGCTTACTGGCGCACCAACAAGAGATAGTGGTCAAAGAGGACTTCAGCCGAATCTATACCGAGCAGGGTGCTTCGGGCATGAACGCCGGGACGAGTAATGACTTTACGGTGTACTTCATCAACGTACCGGCGAACAAGCTGGAGTTGTGGTTCTGGATGGAGTCTGATCGGTTGCTTAACCCGGTGTTTCGAGAGTTTTACTCTGAGCGCGATGTTGTGCACGAGGAACGACGCTTAAGGACTGACAGCACGCCCATCGGGAAGTATCAGGAGCAGTTCGACGCGATGTTCTGGGGGTCGTCCCCATACAGCTGGCCTGTCGTTGGGTGGCCGAGTGACCTCGAGGGGATAACGCGCGAAGAGGCGCTGGCGTTCTTCGATGCGTACTACGCCCCGAATAACATTGCCGCCGCCCTCGTCGGCGACTTCAACCCAGAGCATGCCACGGCTTTGGCGGAACGTTATTTTGGCCGGATTCCGCGCAGCGCGCGTCCGCCGCTTGAGCCTCGAACCCGGGAGATGCCCCAACTGGCGGAAAAGCGAATGGAAGCGTACGCCGACACCAATCCGCAAGTGGTGATGCGCTACCACTCCGTGCCTGATGGGCACGTCGACGAACCGGCCCTCGTGGTGCTCGGGCAGCTACTGAGCGGGCGTACGGGGCGGCTGTATAGGGCTCTCGTCGAAGACCAGCAAGTGGCGACGAATGTCTCAGGAGGCCAGTCCGGGTTCAAGTTCGAGGGCATGTTCGAGATCCGCGGCACGGCTCGAGAGGAACATACACCAGAGGACGTCGAGCACGCGATCGAGGGCGAGCTTGAGAGGATCCGGACTGAATCGGTCGGAGAGCGGGAGCTCCAGAAGGTGAAAAATCAGAATGCGGCGAGCACGTTTCGCGATCTGGAAGGGAATTTCCAGCTGATGGTACAACTGCTCATTCGCGAGAATAACAGGGGCTGGGAGACGATCAATACTGACCCCGCCCTGTACAAATCGGTGACACCAGACGATATTCGTCGGGTGGCCAACGAGTACTTCACTAAAGAGAACCGGGCGGTTGCTGTCTACTATCGCCGCACCAGCGACGGCGAGGGAGACGGTCCGACGCTCGCAGGTCTCGACGATCCGGAACGTGACAGACCATGACGGCGGTCGCGCAGCTCGACGCTGAGCAGCTACAACAGTTCCTGGCACAGGCAGAGCAGATGATGGCAACGGTGCTTGAGGAGAACCTGGACTTGGCTAAAGCCATGCTCGCTGCTATCGAGGCGCGGATCGAGGCGATTGGAGCAGGACGATGAGCCTAACGCCTACCCAGGGCGTACTGTCGATGTTGCCTCTTGTCATCTTTGTCAGCCTGGCACCCGCTCAGACCGTGTTGGCGCAGCACATCCCGGCGCATCCACGGGAGCTCTCGTTCGAAGCGCTCGAGTTCGAGCCGCCAGTCGCCGGACGATACCGGCACGTGCTATCGAACGGCGTGGTGGTTTTTGTGGTCGAGGATCACACGCTCCCGTTGGTCTCAGTATCGGTCACAGTGCGGACGGGAAGCTATCTCGACTCCGATGGGAAGCAGGGACTGGCGAGTCTCACAGGAAACCAGATGCGGGCTGGAGGTGCAGGGGAGTTGTCGGCTGCTGACTTTGACGATGAGGTGGCGTTTTTGGCTGCCGAGATCGGTAGCTCAGTCGGATCGACGTCGGGTCGGGCTGCCTTTAACAGCCTGACCAAAGATCTGGATGCGACGCTCGATCTCTTCTTCAGTATGTTGCGATTCCCGCGGTTTGAGCAGGCCAGGTTGGAGCTCGCCAAGAGCCAGAGCCTGCAAGGGATGCAGCGGCGGAACGACAGCACCGGTAGTATCGAGGGCCGGGAATGGGGTCGACTGATGCGCGGTGATGCGCACTTTTCGACGCGACTCTCTACGCGCCCGTCCGTCGAGTCGACTACTCGCGAGGATCTCGTCGCGTTTCATGACCGGTACTATCATCCGGGTGCATTCATCTTCTCGGTATCTGGCGATGTGACGCCAGACGAGATCCTCCCGAAGCTCGAGGCGCACATGGTCGATTGGCCGGTCAAGACCGACCCCGTGTCGCTAGTTCCTGCACCGACGCATGAGCTCAGTCCCGGGATCTACACCGTCGACAAGCCGGACGTGAACCAGGGTCGTGTGTCGGTTGGTCATCTGGGAAGCCGGCGCGACAATCCTGACAGGTACGCGCTGCTGGTGATGAACGACATTCTGGGCGGCGGTGGGTTCACGTCGCGGTTACTGACCCGTATTCGATCGGATGAAGGACTAGCCTACAGTGCCTCTTCCAGCTTCGGACTAGGTATGTACTACGACGGTCTGTTTCGTGTGAGCTTCCAATCTCGCAGTGAGACTGTTGCACGGGCGGTGGCGATCGTGCTCGAGGAGATCGGCCGCATCCGTGACCAGCAGGTGACCGAAGCGGAGCTCCGCACGTCGAAAGCGTCGTTCATAGAGACGTTTACACGAAACTTCTCGCGCGCGTCGTCGACCGCGAGCCTCTTTGCGAACGATGAGTATACCGGTCGGGACCCGGAGTATCTCACCCATTACCGGGATCGAATCGGTGCCGTCACTGGAGACGACGTCGCACGCGTTGCGCGGCAATACCTGAATCCCGATCAGCTTGTCATCTTGATTACGGGTGACATCGCCACGATTGAGAACGGTGACTCCGACCATCCTGAATTTTTATTGGATCGGCTGGCGAGCGGCTCGATCACCAGGATTCCGCTTCCGGATCCCTTCACGATGGAGTATCCGATGCAGCCCTCGTCTCAACCGTGACCTCTGCAAGCTCACACGTTCGAGCCCGTGTCTGGTTCACAGACGGGCCGAAGGCGACCTATCCGGAACAGACGCATCGCTCGGTCCTACTCCCCCCGGCGTTGACCGGCGTCTGTTTCTCAGGCGGCGGCACTCGGTCGTATGCCGCAACCGTTGGGCAGCTTCGTGGCCTGACCGCCACCGGGCTAATTAATCGCGTCGGCTATCTCTCGGCCGTATCAGGGGGAGCCTGGGCCGCGACGTCGTACACTTATTATCCGCCGACGGAGGGGGTCGACTCGGACCTTGATCTACTGGGTGCCCCAACCGATCCCGAAGAACTTTCCCTCGGCGCGTTGTCACAGCTCGATCCGCGCGCGTTGGGGTTTGCGGCAACCGGAGATTTCTTGGCTGCCCTCGCGGCCGCACGGGCAGTCCGCTCGGTTGGTCGGGATGCCGTCTGGACCCGAGCCGTAGGCCGGACCTTTCTCAGCCCGTTCGGGTTGTACGATCCGGACCAGCCGGTCAGCTTCACCCTGGATAACTCAACGGCCAAGGAGATTCGTCGCCGCCATTCGTCGCTTCAACACTTTCGCCTCCACACGGTAAGAGCCGCGGCTTACCGGCCCTACCTCCTTGTGCATTCCGCGCTGAATTGGCCGAGTGACGAATCAGATCTTACCCGCGTGAACCTCGTCGGGTTTGAGTACTCACCGCTTGGAATCGGAAGCGGACAGCGGTTGACGCTCCGGTCGGGCGGTCATCCAGCTCATACAGTGGGTGGGGGATTCGTCGAGCCGTTCGCGTTCGGGAGTAACGCACCGCACGTTGGTCCTGCGGCCGATGGATTGGTCACGCTGACTCTGCCGTCCAACCCCTTCACGCTCGCTGATGCGATTGGGGCGAGCAGCGCATTCAGTACGCCGGACCGCGACCTGCGTGGCTACCCACACGCTACGTACTGGCCATTGTGTCGGTCAAATAGTGCCGGCACGTCAGAGGTCTTTACGGACGGTGGTGATGTCGAAAACTATGGCCTGATTTCGCTACTAAGACGCGGGGTGAAAGCGGTGGTGGTCTTCATTAATACCATGTGGCCACTTTCTGTCGACCACGATCCAGAAAATTGGCCTGGGCACGGAGCAGTCGATCCGTCCCTCGCCCCATTATTTGGTGCACCCGGCACGAGGTTTTCCCACAACCGAGTGTTTCCTGAGGCTGACTACGCGGTGGTGGTTGCAGGGTTGCAGGCAGCTAAACGCCGAGGTGACACGGTCATGACGATTACCCGACACGTCGTTCAGTCGAACCCATGGTGGGGACTCACTGGTGACGCCGAGGTTACCGTTTGCTGGTGCTATAACGAGCACGTGGAACGCTGGGTTAGTCTCCTGTCGGCACCACTTCGGCGTCTGGTGCAGCAGGGCCGATCCGGGAAGCCTGATGGACCATTCGCACATTTCCCACACTATCTGACGCGTGGTCAAAATCCGGGAACACTAATCCGACTTACTCCTGCTCAGGTGAACCTACTTGCGCATCTCTCGTGTTGGAATGTCATGGAGAAACAGGACGTGCTCGGTGACGTTTTTGATCTGGCGTGACGCTGTTGAGTTGTACTCTGAGTCGAGACTGCGTTACTCTAGGTAGCGAGTGTCGAACAAAGTCCTTGGGTCCCAGCCCGGTAACTCTCTCGGATTGGGCTTCGTCCCCCGACGCCAGCGTCCCCGACGGCGAACCACCCGCTTTCTGGTCCTCCTTGTGACCGTTGTCCTGCTGGGTAACGCGGTAGTGGGTGAGCGGGGTTTGATCGCATTGGTTCGCGCCAACCACGAGTTGACCGCTGTCTTCCAGCTGATCGAGTCCGTCCGGGTGGAGAACGACAGGCTTCGCGAGGAAGTCCGGATGCTTCTGGAAGAGCCGCGCAAGATCGAGGAGCTCGCACGCCGCGATCTTGGACTCCTTGAGTCCGGCGAGAAAATGTTCATCATACCTGGCCCGCGTGACTGAGGAGCCGTGGTCTGGCGGAGCGTGCTCGATTACTTCTGATAGCCCTAGCGGTACTGACCTGAGTCCCCGGTTACGACGATCCCGCACGAAAGACCGACAAAAAATCCAGCCAGGACATCTAGCGGATAGTGAGCCCCTAGATACACTCTCGAAACCGCGATCACGATAGCCAGACTCCATATCAACGGCGCTCGCGTGAGCCAGACCCGAGCGAGGCTGTATGCGCCCGCGGCGGCGCCGGCCGCATGTCCCGACGGAAACGACGGCGAGTCCGACTGGATCGCGACGACACGCTCACCAACCGCCATGAGTGCGGGACGGTCTCGGTTGATTGACGGTTTGAGGATACCGCTGACCACGACGGCCGTCACGATCAGTGACAACACGACACGAAAGGCAGATTCGAAATCTCCTTGTCGTGCGACGACAAGGGCCAGACCAAACCAGATGGCTGAACCGACAGCACTGGTGGTAGCGGCGTTCATGATAAACGTCAGCGAGGCAGGGTGAGGCAAGGTGTTGAACCACTGCAAGACCGACGCGTCGAGTGACAACAGCGAGTCAAGCACTCTTCACTCATCCCGATGACGGATGGTAAGTTCTGCAGGCTCCAGGTTCTCGGCTCACGCGGTTGTGGTTTCGGGTCTTGGTTCGGTGACGAGCCCGAGCTCTTTGCGAAGCTGGGCTTCAATCGCTGTGAAGATTTCTGGCTTCTCCTTGAGAAGACGCTTGACGTTTTCGCGTCCCTGCCCGAGCCGCTCTCCGGAGTAAGAAAACCAGGTACCGCTTTTTTCGATGATGTTACGGTCGACAGACAGATCCAGCAGGTCCCCTTCCCGAGAAATCCCCTCTCCGTACATGATGTCGAACTCGGCCTGGCGAAACGGGGCTGCGAGCTTGTTCTTTACGACCTTGACCCGCGTACGCCCACCGACGATCCGATCGCCATCCTTGATGGCTCCGATTCTCCTGATATCGATTCGTACTGACGAGTAGAACTTCAACGCACGTCCCCCCGTCGTGGTTTCTGGATTGCCGAACATGACACCGATTTTCTCACGGAGTTGGTTGATAAAAACGAGAGACGTTCGCGACTTGGATACGACACCCGTGAGCTTGCGGAGTGCTTGCGACATGAGCCTGGCCTGGAGGCCAATCTGAGCATCACCCATGTCACCCTCGATCTCGCTGCGTGGCACCAAAGCTGCCACAGAGTCGATGACAATCACATCTACCCCGCCTGATCTCACGAGTACCTCGACGATTTCGAGCGCTTGCTCGCCATGATCTGGTTGAGAGACCAATAGGTTGTCGAGATCGACACCCAGGTTTTTCGCATAGGCGGCATCGAGGGCGTGCTCTGCATCCACGAATGCTGCATTTCCTCCTGTCGCCTGCGCTTGCGCGATCACCTGCAGTGCCAGGGTGGTCTTACCAGATGCCTCCGGTCCAAAGATCTCACTGACACGTCCCCGTGGCACGCCACCAATGCCCAACGCATAGTCGATACTGATTGACCCGGTCGAAATACTAGGAACAGCCGCAATTGCACCCTGTTGTCCGAGCCGCATGATTGAACCTTTGCCAAACTGCTTCTCGATTTGTGTCAAGGCAATATCAACTGCCCGTGTTCGTTCGCGTTTTGATCGATCCGTGATGGGCATTCGTGATGACTCCGCTGCAGGAAACTGTAGTCGTAAACGTGGATGGCTATTTTAGAGGCTGGCCAGGTCATTGTCAAGCGAAAATAAAAACCATAAAAGATGTATGTAATTACAAATAAATAAGTTACAACTCGAAAGACTTTCGCCCATGTGGCAAAGTTCGATGTTTCTGTGACGCACGACTTCGGCCGAGATCACTGGTCCTGCGGTGCCTGCGCGAAACTCTTCTTGACCGGAGATACGCTCTCGCCGGAGGCGGGTTCAGCCCGGTAATCCCACGATCTCGCCGTGTGGTGAGGCCTCGCGGGACTACAATGACCGACGGTTCAGAGTGTCCCGCTCTGCTGCACCCAGGACACGAAGGCTCGATAAGGAGCGTGGCGTGCGATTCCGTCGCTTGGTCATCATATTTCTCGCACTCACCAGGTGTGTGCCGTTGACGGCACAGGAGCCCTCCGAGGACTGGACCCTCGAGGTCGAACCGGGCCAGCTGACCCTTGAGGTCGGAGAGACACAGACACTGACCGCGGTCGTTCGCGACCGTGACGGACAGACGGTCGAGGATGCCACGGTCCTTTATTTTTCGCGGGCCCGTCGAAGTGTCGGTGTGACCCGTGACGGCCGGGTCGAGGCGTACCGGCCCGGAGAGTTCACGCTCGTGGCTCTGTTGCCGCGCGATACCGCGGACGACAGTCGGCGTCCGGACTCAGCTGTTCGGACTGAAGTGCCGGTGACCATCCCGCGCCCCCCCGTTGGTGAGGTGACGTTCGTCGACCTGCCACCAAAGTTCTACGTCGGGACCCGGCCCAGGTTCCGGGTCAAGATAGTCGATGCCACAGGTGTAGATCGGTACGACGTCGAACCTCGATACACGACGAGCGACACTCGAATCGCTGAGGTCGACGTCTTCGGATTCGCTACCCTGTATCAATCGGGGGTGGTTGACGTCACCGCTACTGGCCAGGGTATGAGCGCGACGGTGTCGATCGAGGTCGAGGCGAACGTCGTGTCGGCACTTGAGCTCCAGTCGAGTACCGACGCGGCGTTGACCGGAGACGTGGTTCGCTTCACGGCTGTGGCGAAAGACTCGCGCGGGCTGTCGGTCCGCGGCGTGCCGGTACAGCTAGCGGTGGCTGGTCAAACAGCGCCGACCATTATTGCGGCCGGAGCATCGGCTCAGGTGACGGAGGATGGTCGGTTTGTGGCAGAGCGGTCTGGTACATACACAGTCGTGGCGACTTCGGGAACCCATTCAGCGACGCGGACGATCAAGATCGACCGTCGGGATGTTCGCCAGGAGATTCAGGTGGTGGGCCGTGGAAATGTGCTCGATCGCCATACTTCCGACCTGTGGCTCTGGGAGGGCACGGATGGTCGCGACTATGCGATTACCGGAACGTGGGGATCTGATGGGCACTCGTATATCTGGGATGTGACCGACCCCGAGAACATTACCAGGATTAACGAGATTCAGGTCAATGCTCGCACCGTGAACGACGTGAAGGTGTCGGAAGATGGGGACGTTGCCGTGATCAGTCGGGAGGGTGCGTCGGATCGAAAAAACGGTATCGTGATCCTTGGCGTCGCCAACCCGCGTGAGGGAGTCCCGATCCTGGCAGAGTTCACCGACCAGCTGACGGGTGGCGTTCACAATGTGTTTATCTCAGAGAATCACGTTTTTGCGGTGAGTGCGGGCCGTCGCTACGACGTGATCAGCATCGAAGATCCCAGCAATCCAGAGCGGGTCGGTCGCTTCGAGCTCGATACACCAGCGCACGGAATCCACGATGTGTGGGTCAGTGATGGCGTGGCCTTCTCGTCCAACTGGACCGATGGTGTCGTCGCGGTTGATGTCGGAGGCGGGGGACGGGGCGGAACTCCCGAGCAGCCGGTCGAACTGGGACGGTATGTGTATCCGAGTGGTTGGAATCATTCCGCTTTTCCTTACAAGAGCCAGTCGACCGGCAAGTTCTATCTTTTCGCGGGTGACGAGGCGTTCCCGTACGGCGGGTACTCTTCGGACGAGAATTCGACTCCGTCACGCGCGGCCGGGTGGATCCACGTCATCGACTGGTCTGACTGGGACAATCCTCAAGAAGTGGCTCGCTACCAGGTACCCGAGGCTGGGTCGCATAACTTCTGGGTGGAGGACGATGTTTTCTATGGCGCGTTCTACAACGGCGGTCTACGGATCGTCGATGTCTCGGGCGAGCTGATGGGGGACCTGTACAAGCAAGGACGAGAGATCGCAATGTTCGTGCCGCACGATCCTGATGGCTTTATTGCGAATTCCCCATTTGTGTGGGGGCCGCAGCCATACAAGGGTCACGTCTTTTTTACCGACTGGAACACCGGGCTGTGGGCCGTGAAGCTGCGACCGAGAAATGGGCCGAGTCCGATCGTTGGGGAACCACAGTAGGGCCGAGGGTCGTTGTTCTTGGGTCGTGGATGCTCGTGGCCATAGGGCGGGTTGTCAGACGGGTTTTTGCGTCGGATGCCGGCGGAGTTCATCGCCGGCATCAGGTCAAGGCGGCAGTGCCAATCATATGAGCAACAGGTACACCCGCGCGGTAGTTTTGGTCGCCTTTCTCATGCTGGCGACGTGGAGTGACGCCCGGGCCGCTGCGCCTGATCCACAACACAGCTACTACGCCTACGTTTGTGCCGAGTCCGATGACGAGGTTGCCGTCGTCCGCTATGGTCCCGGTGGTCTCGAGGTGGTAAAGACTGTCGTGGTTGGAAGCTTCCCGGCCGAGACAGAGGGCCCCCACGGCATCAAGGTCGATCCAGATGGGCGGCACTGGTATGTATCGATCGCGCACGGCCTTCCGTTCGGCAGCGTGCAGAAATTCACGACCGGCACCGACGAGTGGGTGGGTGACGTCACGCTGGGCATGTACCCAGCGACTCTAGACGTGGCTGGGTCAACCGGATTGTTATATGTTGTCAATTTCGATCTTCACGGTCCCCTTGAGCCAAGCACGATCTCAGTTGTAGAGACCGAGACGATGGTGGAGGTGGCTCGTATCGAGAGTGGGTTACGCCCACACGGCGGACGTCTTAGTCGGGACGGAGCCTCGTTCTACGCCGTCAACGTCATGGGTTTCGAGCTAGTTGAGGTCGACGCTCTTGGGTTCAGTATTACGCGGCGTCTCTCTCTTGGCGACGGCGTGCAGCCGACATGGGTGACTGCGCCTACGACAGATGGCCGGGTGTTTGTTACCGGTAACAACGTCTCTAAGATCTTCGAGGTCGACGTCAAATCGTGGCGGGTCGTTCGAACCCTCGACACCGGACCAGGTCCTTACAATTTAGCGGTGACCCCGGACGAGGCGACCCTCGTCGTCACGTATAAGAGCGGCGCGGCAGTCGGGTTCTGGGACCTTCAATCCGGGCACGAGCGCACGCGAGCCGATACCGGGCGCACGATTCCCCACGGTGTCGCGCTGACGGCGGACGGAGAGTATGCGTTTGTCACGCTTGAGGGTGTTGGAAGCGAACCCGGTACAGTGGAGGTCTACCACGTGAAGACGGGTGAGCGCGTCGGGACGGTCGATGTTGGTAAGCAGGCTGGCGGTGTCGCGTTCTGGAAAACGGAGGGTTAGCACGACGGTAGTCTGGAGTCTTCGGTCGTGAATCGCTAATGGTCGCGAGTCATGGGCTCGTGGCTGCCGCTCTCAGATCCACGATTTTCGACCTGCGACCGAAGACCCTCGATCCTCTTACATCCGCTCCACTGCCAAGGCTACACCGTTTCCTCCACCCAGACATAGCGTTGCGATTCCGCGCTTGAGATTCCTCTGTTTGAGGGCATACAGCAACGTTGTCAGGATGCGTGTCCCACTGGCCCCGATGGGATGGCCCAAGGCAACGGCGCCGCCATTGACGTTCACTTTCGCCGGGTCGACGTCGAGCTTCCGAATCACCGCCAATGCCTGCGCCGAAAACGCTTCATTCAGTTCAATGAGGTCGACGTCGGACAATGTCCAGCCGGTCTTGGCGAGGAGCTTCTGAACTGCCTGCACCGGCGTCATCAGGATCCACTTCGGCGGCAAGCCGCTCATGGCTTGCCCCACGATTCTCGCCATAGGTGTGAGGTTGAGTGCGGTCGCTTTCTCAGTCGCCATGACGACTACGGCGGCAGCGCCATCGTTGACCCCAGGGGCGTTTCCGGCCGTTACCGTGCCATTCTCCTTGAACGCCGCCCTGAGCTTGCCAAGCGCGTCGGCTGAAGTGTCGGGTCGGACGCCCTCGTCATACTCTAGTCTGATCGGATCACCTTTAAGTTGTGGAATATCGATCGGGAGAATCTCGTCCTTGAACCAGCCCTCTCGAATCGCCTGGGCAGCCTTGTGATGACTACTGGCGGCGAATATGTCTTGGTCCGTACGGGTGACGCCGTACTTATCGACAACCGCCTCGCATGCGAGACCCATCGACCAGTTTTCGAGCGAGCACCACAGCCCGTCGTGGATCATCGAGTCGATGGTCTCGGCGTTACCCATTCGCATCCCTTCGCGCGCTGTTGGCAGGAGATACGGACAGTTACTCATCGACTCCATTCCACCGGCCACTGCGACGTCAATGTCGCCGGTCGCGATCCCTTGCGCCGCGAGCATGACTGCCTTTAGACCTGACCCGCAGACCTTGTTGATGGTCAGCGCTGCTACGCGATCGGGAAGGCCGCCTTGGATTGCCGCTTGTCGCGCTGGTGCTTGTCCGAGTCCAGCCGACACCACGTTACCCATGATGCACTCGTCCACTTCCGCGGGGTCGAGTTTGGCGCGCACGACCGCTGCCCGAATGACTCGGGCGCCGAGTTCAGTCGCCGGTAGGTTTTTCAGGGCACCCAGGAATTTTCCGGTGGGAACCCGAACGGCACTGAGAATGACCGGCTCTCTCATAAAGGTCCTCTCCGTTTCACGGTAATACGCTTGACCGTTCCGGGACCAAGCAGCTCAGTTAACCTATGTTTGACGGTTGGGACCGAACGCGACACCTCTCGACGCCAAGTCTCGGAGTCGGTGAGGACATGGAGTGTGCCCGTTGAGGATTCGAGTCGCACCGCCGTGGCACGCGCGATCGATGCTCCCACACAGCACATCCAGGCAAATCGAATCTTAGCGTCTGAGGTCGGTTGGCCTCGGAGCAGCTCAGTAAGGACACCAGGTACAACATCACGAGCGGCGATCATGGTGTGAACGATATATTCTTCCGCAAGTGTATCACCCGTACCGTCGACTCCTGCTCGCGTCAGCGTCGCCACGTCGGCGCGAATTATTGACCAGGGCGGGATATACGTTTGACATCATTCCGCCGGGCGTGGACGAGCAACGCCTCGTTGGTGAATCACCTGACGCCTTCGTGGCTCGAATCGCGATGGCTAAGGCCACTGCGGTGTCGAGCGGGTTGAAAGACAACCGGCTCGTGCTGGCTGCCGACACGGTCGTCGTCGTTGATGGCGATGTGCTGGGCAAACCCCGCGATACGGACGACGCGTTCTCGATGCTACGGCGGCTGTCAGGCCGTACCCACCAGGTTCTGACCGGTGTGGCCGTTGTCGGCGGTGGCGATCGACGCACGGCGGTCGCGGCAACGCAGGTTACACTCGTCGATCTTGACGACTGTGCGATCGGTGCCTACGTGGCGACGGGAGAGCCGATGGACAAGGCCGGTGCTTATGGCGCTCAAGGGATCGCCTCTCGATTTATTGACCGGATCGAGGGGTCGTACACGAACGTCGTGGGGCTTCCCTTGCCGGTTGTAGAACGGCTGATAAGGGAACTCGACCACGCAGTGTAACTGCAAGGGCTATGGCGGCTTACGGTCGGCTCATCTAACGCCATATAGTTAGGTTGAACGCGAGCCTGTGACGATTGACTGTGCGTTGCGCCGGGGCTATCCTTTAAGGGCACCTGCGGGGGACTCCACGATATGCCAAGCCAAGGCCTCAAGATATTGCTCACGACTGGCGTTCTTGTCACTGCGTTTGTGGGGCTTATGTGGACCACCATGCAGGATGGCACCCAGTACTACAAGCATGTTGATGAGGTGATGGTCGATCCTGACCAGTGGGTGGGTAAACGCCTTCAGGTACATGGCTTTGCATCAGATATCTCGTGGAAGCCAAGCTCGCTGGACTACCGGTTCGCGATCGAGAACAACGGCTACGTGGTTCACGCGGAGTACACGGGAATCGTGCCGGACACATTTCAGGACGCATCTGAGGTCGTCGTATCCGGACGTCTCGATGGGGATGTGCTCATTGTCGAGCCGGGTGGCATCATGGCAAAGTGTCCGTCGAAGTATGAGGCGAAGCCCGCGATCGATGCGTCTGCTGACGGTGCCGCGGAGTCGGTCGAAACTGACGGTGCCAGCAACTAGTCATTGAATACATTGGACACTTGTCCGGTGAGACTTGCCTTCAACGACCAGGAGCGCCGCCCGCTGGCTGAGTCATTCTAGCGACCCAAATTCATGGCCACTATCGGTTCCTATACACTCCTGGCCGCTTTCATCGCTTGTGCGTACGCCATAGCCGCGTCGGTTGCCGGTGCTCGACGTCGGTCGCTGCGACTCGTTGAGAGCGGGGTAGGTGCGTTCTACGCTGTTACCGCGCTTATGACGCTCGCCTCGTCGATCATCCTCCACGCATTCGTTACCCAGGATTACACCATCCGCTACGTCGACCGGTACTCCGACTCAGTCCAGCCGCTCTTCTACAAGCTGACCTCGTATTGGGGCGGTCTCGACGGTTCCATTATGTTCTGGGTCTTTCTCCTGTCGGTCTTCGGTGCGATCGCGGTCAAGTCGAACCGTGAACGACAGCGCGAACTGATTCCGTACGTGGTGGCTGTCATTGGGGCGGTTCAGCTCTTCTTCTTGTTCCTGATGATCGTCCACAAGGATCCATTCGCGACCTACCTGACGGAAACCCCGGTCGATGGCCGTGGACTCAATCCGCTGCTCCAGAACCCGTATATGGCGATTCATCCTCCGGCGCTGTATACCGGATTCGTAGGGATGACGATTCCGTTTGCATTCGGCATGGCGGCGCTGATTACCGGGTTCCTCGACGATTCGTGGCTGCGGGCCGTGCGACGGTGGACAATGTTTTCGTGGCTGTTCCTCTCGCTTGGGCTCACCCTGGGCATGATTTGGGCATACGAGGAGCTCGGGTGGGGCGGCTTTTGGGGATGGGATCCGGTGGAGAACGCCGGGGCGCTCCCGTGGTTCACTTCGACCGCGTTCTTGCATTCAGTTATGGTGCAGGAACGGCGGAGCATGCTTCGGATTTGGAACGTGACGCTTGTGATTCTCACGTTTTTCTTGACGATCTTCGGGACCTTCATGACCCGCAGCGGTATCGTGCAGTCTGTGCATGCCTTCGGTGAGGATGCGCAGCTCACTGTGTGGTTCTCCGTCTTCATGGCGATCATCCTGGTCTTTAGTTTCGGTTGGGTCATCTATCGGTTGCCTTTGCTGCGCGCGCGGAACGAGCTGGAGTCATGGGCTTCGCGGGAAGCCGCGGTCCTTCTGAATAACTGGATTCTGTTGTTCGCGGCGTTCTTCATCCTCTTTGCCACGATGTTTCCGACGATCAGCGAGGCGTTCACGGGGCAGCGGATCACCGTAGGCCCACCGTTTTTCAACACCTGGATGGTGCCGATCGGTCTGGTTCTGCTGTTACTGACCGGCATCGGTCCGTTGTTGGCGTGGCGAAAATCGACTCTGAGCAACCTGGTGTATCAGTTTGCCTGGCCGATGGGTGTGGCCGTCGCCACCGCAGTTGGGTTGTCCGCTATTGGGTTCCGAGTGTGGGTGTCCGGGCTCTGCTTTGCGCTCTGTGCCTTTGTTCTGGGTACGATCTCTCAGGAGTTCGTGCGCGGTGCCGTTGTCCGTCGTGGGGCGACCGGAACTGACATCGTGACGGCACTCGTCGGGCTGATCATGCGGTCCCGGCGACGCTACGGCGGTTACGTCGTACATGTCGGCATCGTCCTGATGTTTCTCGGGTTTGCCGGAGCTGGATATAAGCTCGAGCAGCAGGTACTCATGAATGCGGGTGATGAGGTTGAGATCGGTCAGTTTCTCGTGCGCTACGACCGAGTGAGCGAGACCGACGACGGGCAGAAGCAGATGATCACTGGGCACATGACGATCTTCAAGGATGGTCAGGCAGCCGGTGAGTTGTTTCCGGCACGCTGGTTCTTTCGCAAGCACGAGACCGAGCCCACCACCGAAGTGGCGATACGACGGTCGCTTTCAGAAGACTTGTATATCACACTGGCAACCTACGATCTTGCCGACCAATCTGCGGCGTTTCAGATCACTGTAAATCCGCTCGTTAACTGGATCTGGTTCGGGTTTGCGATTATGGCGCTTGGCACCGGTCTCGCGTTGCTTCCGGAGAGTAGCCTGGCGTTCGTGTCGGCCAAGGTCCCGGCGGGAGCGGCGACGACGTCCCTTGTGTTGGTGTCGGTGCTCTTGGGTGGGATGGGGACGACGGCGCGTGCCCAGATCGCCGTCCCCAATGGGGCCGAGTTGGGGGCCGACCAGCAGCGGTTGGAGGCCGAGCTTCAAGATGAGCTGGTCTGTGTCTGTGGTACATGCTCGCACCTGCCGCTTTCGACCTGCACGTGTGCTACCGCAACCGATATGCGTCTCCGGCTAAATAAGCAAGTCGCAATGGGAGAAGACCGGGACGGGGTGTATCAGCATTTCATCGATACCTACGGGAGTCAGGAGCCGATCGGTGCGCCGATCGGAACGTTTAACCAGCTGTCCTGGTTCTTCCCGATGCTCGTCGGGGGGGCGTGTCTAGTCGGAGTCGGCTTCGTGACCCTCCGCTGGTCACGACGCGACTCGGAGCTCCAGGAGTCACAGGTCTCTGTCTCTACCGACGACCAGGACCAGCAGCTGGAGGCCCGCCTGGACGATGAGCTCCGAGAACTCGACTGACGCGAACTCCTTTCGACCCTGGCATCTGTTCGTTATCGCCGGTTTGGTGGCATCCACCCTGGGTGTCGTCGTGGTGCGCCCAGGCGACCCGGTGGTGCTGGTCATCTTCGTCGCGGCGATCGGGTCGGCGGCCGGTGTCGGGTTCGCACTCTATCGAACGCTGTGGCCGCTCGTGGCGACCGACTTCAAAAAACACGCAGAAATTGTTGACGTGCGTACTCGTGCCGCGATCGAGCGAGAGAAGACCCTCGTGCTCCGCTCGATCAAGGAACTGGAATTCGACCGGGCGATGGGCAAAGTGTCCGACACGGACTTCCAGCTCATGGACCGACGCCTGAGGGCACACGCGCTGGCAGTGATGAAGCAGCTTGACGTCGGCATGCCAGGATACCGGGATGTGATCGAGCGGGAGCTTGCGCAGCGTCTGGCGATCGACCTTCAGAGTGATGACATTCAGGCGGATCGCGTCACGGAGGCGGACCGTCTCGTCTGTGCGAGTTGTGGCACGGAGAACGATACGGACGCAAGATTTTGCAAGGGGTGCGCGGCATCCCTGGTGGCAGTCGAATGAGCTGGCTACGAGCGTTCCGACTGCTTGTCGCGCTCATGGTGTTTACGATGCTGTGGGGTGAGACAGAGCTGGTCGGACAACCTGACCCGCGGCAGATGTCGGGCCTCCCGTTGCCTGACCCAGGCCTGCCAGACGGCACGATCACCGTGCGCGTCATCCGCGGGCAGATCACCGATAACGTGATCGGCCAGCTGGTCGAGTTACACCAGGGTGACTCGGTCGAAACGGCGATAACCGACAGTGAGGGGCGGGCGACTTTTCTCACGCTGAACGGCGGTCAACCGGTACAGGCCTCGACCGAACTCAACGGGCAGCGGCTTCAGTCGCAGTCATTTACCGCACCCGGTCGCGGTGGGATTCGCGTGATGCTCGTCGGCGCCGATCCTGAACGTGCCGCGTTGCCGGTTCAGACCGGCACGGTCACATTGAGTGACGAATCATGGATTCAGGTCGAGCTGATCGAGGAGAGTGTTGAGGTCTACTACTTTCTCCAGGTCATCAACCCCGGTGACGCGCCGGTTGATTCGGCGGTGCCCATTGCGTTTGATCTGCCGAGTGGCGCGGTCGGGACAACGGCACTGGGGGGAGGGTCTCCCCGGGCACTGGTGGATGGCCGCCGTGTTGAGCTACCAGGACCATTTGCCCCAGGTGCTACACCGCTACATGTGGCATATATCCTGCCGTACTCGGGTGAGAACCTGGTTATCGCACAGAGCTTCCCCGTTGATCTGGACGCGCTGCTAATCTCGGTTGAGAAATGGGGCGGGCTCGACCTCGTGTCGTCACAGATCTCTCGACGGATGGAGCTCCCAGCCAGCGAGGGAACCGGGATGCCGCGCATACTCGGTGCCGGTCCTAGGATCGCCTCGGGGCGGGCACTTTCCGTCGAGCTGGTCGGCTTGCCTAGCCGAAGCCGTGTGCCAAGCACTATCACGCTTATCCTGGCGATTGGTATTTTGGGGTTTGGTGTCTGGGGTGCGTCGTGTCAACCGGCGGTGACTGGCTCCAGCCGGCGTCGAAAGACGCTAGAGGCTCGAAAAGAGAAGCTACTGACCGATCTCGTCAAGGTCGAGCGCCAGCATCGTATTGGTAAGATCGGTTCGACCAAGCGCACGACTCGCCGAAGCGAGTTGTTCGGTGCGATCGAACGGGTCTACCGCGAGCTCGACGAGGAGCTGACGCCGGTGTTGCTTAGCGCGTCGCCCGCACGGGACTCACACGTCGCCCGACGGTCGGGCACAGCGTGAGGATAGTCCGTTACCTTCAGCCGGTGTTACACTCCGCGCCTCTCGGGTGCCGACTGTCCAGTTGGTCTGCCACGATGGCTGGAGTTCGTCTCTCGCTGTGCGGATGGCCATCCGCAATCAACAGGAAAATGTCATACTCACGATACTTGAGTGACTTCGGAGGCTTGTGTTCGACTTCGACCGTTTGACGATCGATGATGTCTCGCGGTACTACGGGCGACGGCGCGCTCTGAGCCACGTTTCCCTGACACTCCACCCCGGTCAACTCGTCGCCTTGCTTGGACCGAACGGCGCCGGAAAATCGACACTCCTCGGCGTAGTGGCTACCCTCATCCGGCCCTCGGTCGGGTCGATTCACTACGGTGACCACAGCGACAAAGAAGCGAGTGCTGGTCTCAGGGCGCAGATCGGTTTCTTGTCTCACGACCTGCAGCTATACGCGGAGCTGACCGCGCGAGAAAACCTCGAATTATTCGCCGGATTGTACGGTCTTGAGGATCCAGCTAGTCGCGCGACCGAAGCGCTGGATCGCTCGGGACTGGGGTCGCGAGCCGATGAGGTCGTCGAGGGATATTCCCGCGGAATGTGTCAGCGCCTCGCACTCGAACGGGCGTTGATCCACGACCCACGGCTTGTCCTGCTGGACGAGCCGTTCACCGGCCTAGACGAGACGTCAGCCCAGGTGCTTACCAACCGGCTGCGCTGTCTGAAGGACGCCAAGCGAATCGTGCTGCTCGCGACGCATGACCTGGATGTTGCCGACGGTCTCGTGGATCGCTCGGTCATACTGAAGAGGGGACGAATGGTCGAGCTTGATGGTGGCAGCGGACCGTTACGCGAACGATATAGGGCGGCGCTGCGAGAGGAAGGATCTCTTCCGATGCCTGACAAAAGCTGATGGCCAATTTTTTTAAGATTGCCTGGCTTGTGACGCGGAAGGATATCCGAGTCGAGACCCGAAGCTGGGAGATGGTGTCGACGACACTCTTCTTTGCCACATCGTGCGTCTTGGTCTTCTCGTTTGCCTTTGTACGGGAGGGGCGTCCGATCGAAGGTGCGGCGGCCGGCATCGTCTGGATCGCGGTAGCGTTTTCAGGCACTTTGGCGCTTGGTCGGGCGTTTGAGCGCGAGCGATACCAGGACGCGATGCGTGGTCTACTGATGGCGCCAGTTGAGCGTGCTGCGATTTTTCTCGGCAAGCTTCTCGCCATTGTGCTGTTGATGGCCGTGGTCGAAGCGGTTATCGTGTTGTTTGTTACGTTCACGTTTCGGGCTCCACTCTTTCGTTTCCCGGGGTATCTGGTGGCATTGCTGGCCACGGGCACTATCGGATTCGCCACAGTCGGGACACTTTTTGCGGCGATGCTGTTGCGGACTCGCAGCCGAGGAGTGCTGCTTCCAATTCTGTTGTATCCGGTAACGTTTCCGGTCTTGATCGCCGGGGTTGGCGGTACCGTTGCGTTACTGCAGTCCGAGCCGAACCTGGACTTGGTTCGGTTCTGGACAGCGCTGTTGGTGTTATTCGATGCCGTCTTCCTCACGCTCGCACTATGGACATTCGAGCCGGTCATGACAGAATGATGGCGATGAGCACAAGGACGTTTGGCGGATTGCTGTGCGTGGCAGGTGCGATGTTTATCACTGCGCCGATTCTGATCGCCAGTGCACCGTACGAGTCAACGATGGGGTTGGTGCAGAAGATTTTCTACTTCCACGTCCCATCGTGGATCGCTATGTTCTTGGCGGTGTTTATTTGCGGCTTTTCCAGTGCGGTCTACTTGTTCAAGGAGAAGCCGGCCGCCGACCGTCTGGCCGTGGCGGCGGCAGAGTTAGCGGTGTTGTTCGGACTGATGGGCCTGGTCACTGGTCCGCTTTGGGCGATCAAGGCCTGGGGTGTTTGGTGGCAATGGGATGCCCGATTGACGATGGCATTAATCCTTGAGCTGATTTTCCTCGCATATTTGCTCTTGCGGGCCTATGGTGGACCGGGGTCGGAGAAGTTGTCGGCTGGCCTGGCGCTCTTTGGGATGGCCAACGTCCCGTTCGTCTATATCTCGGTCAACGTCTGGCGTACGATTCATCCAACTACCAATGTTCTCCCGAGTCTGTCGTCGTCGGCACCGGGGATGTTTGGCCCGTTCGTCTGGTGCATGGTCGCCTTTCTGGTGTTGTTTGTGGTGATGCTCACGGCGCGCGTCAGGTTGGAGGAACAACGGGGGCGACTCGAGCAACTTTATCTCGCGCTGGAGAGATAACCGTGGCCGAGTCACGACGATACCCTAGGGTCGATTGTGGAGAGGATGGACGTTCGAAAAAACAGATGAAACCTGGTGGACTGCTGCTTTACGCTTTGGCGGTGCTGGTGGTTATTGGGGGAGGCATGTGGGCAGAGATTGGCGTGACCGAGGTGGCGGCCGGCCAGCCGGCACAAGACGAGTTCATACCGTTGGATTCCGTCCCGCCCGAGGACCAGCTTCCGGCCGCCCCGTTGCTCGTGGCGGCGTATTCCTTGCTGTGGGTCGCGGTGTTGGTCTATCTCTGGTCGATTTGGCGACGCATGATAACCGTGGAGCGCGACCTGTCCGATCTGTCGCGAAGAACAGGAGACTCGTAGCCTGTGGCGGATATGACCGCCGGACATTTCATTTTTATCCCGTCGGTTCTGCTGTTGGGGATCGTGATCGGTTGGATTCTTGGATCACGCGCGGCTGCCGATGCTTATGCGTCCGAGCTCAAGCGTCGTGAGGAGCGCTCGGATCGAGAGGAAGGCGCGACGTCTGGCCTCTAGAGTTGTCGTTTCTTTGTCACAACCGGATCGACTGATACGCCGTTCCGCTAGGGACTGACCCATGATCACCCTCGACTCAGGTCCCTTCGTACCCACCCCCAAGAGCCTGGCTAACGCTTCGGTAAGCCCCGGGGCGGTGATCTTTTCCTGCGTTAGATCGACTCGATGCAGCTCGACGCAGCTGGCGTCACTGTTCGCGTGAATGTCGCTGAGAACGAGTGAGCGCATTGACGTTCACGCCTCCAGCCACGAAACAATGTCGGCCACCAGGTCCTCGATTACAGGACGGTCGGCGGATAGCTTCAGCTCGGCCAGGCTATAGACTGGTCTTCGGACGCGCCATAGTTCGTGCATCGTCGACCGATCCGTTGCGAGTGGACGAGTGCCATCGGATGGTAGCCGCTTTACGACTGTCTCGAAGGATACATCGAGCCAGACCGACGCACCGTCGCTGGCGATCAACGCCCGACTGGCTGAGTCCACGAACGTACCCCCACCGGTGGCGACAACAACATGCCGTCGGGGACGAAACTCCTGAAGAAGCATCCGTTCCATTTTTCGAAATTCAGCTTCACCTTCTGTGGAAAAAATCTCGGCAATCGTACGTTGCTCTTGGGTTGCGATGAGTTCGTCAAGGTCCTCGACTGACCACCCGAGACGCTGCGCCAGGGCGCGAGCGACTGTCGACTTTCCAGCACCCATGAATCCGACAAGGTAGATCTTGTCTGACTTCATGTCCGGCGCAGGGCGTCAAGGGTGTCGAAGAAACCCGGATATGAGACGTCGACGGCCTCGGAGCCTTTAATCCTCGTCGGTCCGGTTGCTCCGAGCGCGGCGATGGCGAAGGCCATCGCCATCCGATGGTCTCCCGAGGCGTCGACAGTTCCTCCCGATGGCGTCTGTCCGTCGTAGATCTCAAAGCCATCGGAGTGCTCGTCGACCTGAAGACCCATCTGTCGAAGACCAGAGACGAGCACGGCGATGCGGTCACTTTCCTTGGTTCTGAGCTCAGCCGCGCCACTGAGGCGGAAACCTCGCCCAGCCGTCCCCAGTGCCGCCAGCGCCGGCAGCTCGTCGATCAGGGCGGGGACATCCTTTTCGGTGATGACGATGGGCCGGAGCTCGCGGTGTGCCACCGTGACCGTTCCGTATGGCTCGCTCGAGGCTGTGACGCCGGGCTTAATCAGAACACTGGCGCCGGCATCCGCGAGGATATCGAGCAGTCGCGTTCGGGTTGGATTGAGACCAACATCTGCGATCTTGACTGCCGATCCAGGGAGCGCCGCGGCGGCAACAAACCAAAAGGCCGCCGACGAGAAATCACCTGGGACCGTTAGTGTTGCGGCCGACAGCCGTTGCCCACCCGATAGCCCCACCGCCATGGTCCGCCGACGGAGGTGGACGCCAAACACAGGCAGCGCGCGTTCGGTGTGGTCACGCGTTTGGATCCGCTCTCGAACCCAGGTCTCGCCCCGCGCATGCAGTCCGGCTAACAGTACCGCGCTTTTGACCTGCGCGCTGGCGACCGGCGCGTCGTAGTCGAGACCCCGAAGCTCGGTCCCTCTGATAATGAGCGGAGGGCATCCGTTGTGCGTTTCAACCTGGGCACCCATGCGTTCCAAAGGGTTAACGATCCGTCGCATCGGGCGTTTACTCAACGAAGCGTCGCCGACGATGGTAATGTTAAACGGGCGCGCGGCGAGGACCCCTGTGATCAGACGCATCGTTGTGCCGGAGTTCCCGGCGTTGAGTCGGGACGCGACGGGCTGCAGTCCCTTTGACCCCGCGCCATCGATCGTGACGACACGGTCGGATGTTTCCTGCGACTCGCTGTGTGATTCGATGGCGGCGCCTAGAGACTGAAGACAACTGAGTGTCGTCGCGCAGTCGGCACCGGGTGCGTAGCGGTGAATCGAGGACTGACCCTCGGCCAACGTGGCTAGGATCGCGTATCGATGTGAGATCGATTTGTCACCTGGCACGCAAAGGGTGCCACGGACGTAACCTCCTGGTTCGATTGTGGTTGTCGCCACCACGGCGTCGTTCATCCGCGAACTATACAATAACGGTCTATGGCCTCCGGAGCGACGGGTCACGCTTGCGTAGCGGTCAGTCGCCGAGTATCGTAGGCGCGCGTGTCCGAAAATGGGCATACGATCCGGTTGGAGTGTTCTAGCCACTTCGACATGCTCGAGTTGGTGCAGGTGCTGAACGACTACGTCAAGCAGGTGAGGAGTCTGGACGACCATTCGATGCACAGGGTGAGCGTCGCCGTTCGTGAGTCGGTGATCAACGCTATTAAATATGACAACGCTGAAGACGAGACCAAACGGGTACTCGTCGAGTTCCAGTTACACTCGACCACTCAACTTACGCAGCTGATGGTTCACGTCGTTGACCAGGGCGCGGGCTTTGCTCCTGAGGCCGCGACTGACCCCATGGTGCCCGAGAACCTCCTCAAGCCGATCAGTCGCGGTATCTTGTTCATGCGGATGTTTATGGATGATCTCCATTTTCTCCCGCTCTTCGGGGACGGCACGGAAGTCCGCATGGTTAAGAAGCTCGCCTGATCGATGTCAGTCGACCCCACGTTCCTTCAGACAGCCATCGAGATTGCCGTGCGTGCGGGAGAGATCCAGCTTGCCCGGCAGGGGACTGATCTCGGTGTTGATAAGAAAGGTCCGATCGATATCGTCACGGACGTGGACCTCGAGGTCGAGCGGCTGGGTCGACAGGTAATCGCCGATCGCTTTCCTTCGCACGTGGTGCTTGCGGAAGAGTTCCCGAACCAGCCTGAGACGGCGAGTGGTGCCTCCAGCCATTGTTGGATGTTCGACCCGATCGATGGGACGGTGAACTATGCACACGGTCTTCCGATTTTCTGTTGCTCGCTGGCGCTGGAGATCGACGGCCTGATCCAGCTTGGTGTCGTATTCGACCCGAGTCGACAGGAGTTGTTTGTGGCCGAACGAGGGGCGGGGGCTCGTCTCAACGGTGTGCCGCTGTCGGTGTCAGCTGAGTCAAACCTTAGCGACGCCCTGTTGTGTACAGGGTTTCCATACGATGTGCATGACACGGTTGACGAGGTTGTGGGCCTCTTCGGCGAGTTCGTGTCCCAAGCCCGCGCCGTGCGACGATTGGGGTCGGCCGCGCTCGACCTTTGCTATGTGGCGGCTGGCCGGTTCGATGGATTCTGGGAGCAACGGCTTCACCCGTGGGATATCGCAGCTGGTGCGCTCATGATTGAGGAGTCTGGAGGGCGCACCACCGGGCTTACCGGCGAGGTCTTCGCTCCAAGGGGGGGCCAAATCCTGGCCTCAAACGGCCCACTTCACGAACAGCTAGTCTCCGTCATCCGCACCTTTGATCTCAACCGTTCACAAAATCGGACGGACTGATACCTGCCTCGGACGCCTCCCGAGCATTCCCGTTCAAAACGGCCAGTCAGACCGGCCTTTCTGGCCTGGCACCGATTCTGCTCTTCCGTGATGGTGATGTTAATGCTGGATGGAGGCCGTTATGCCGAGGAGTCTCTCCGGAGGTTTTATGTTCGCGGTGGGTTTGCTAGTGGTAGGTTCAGAATCATTACAAGCGCAGCGATCGCTGGTGTTCAATCTTGGTCAGTTTTAGGTGCGCGGTGAGGACACGCGTGTGGTAGACGGTGTTCTGCTGGAGCACCTCACCCTCTTCGCATTCGACATTCGATGTTTTAACAGTACGAACGCCGGGGTCGAGCGGCTAATTAGTGCCGGAGAATATTTAAATGTGGGTCTTGGTGTGGGTTTCTACCAGCGGACGGTACCGAGCGTCTACACGGACTTCATCAACGACGATGGCTCGGAGCTCTTTCAAGACTTTCGTCTCCGGGTTGTCCCACTGACGGCGATTATCCGCGTTAATACCGTTTGGTCGAAACACAACCGTGCAGCCGTATTTCGGAGTAGGGGTCGGTCTGTTTAACTGGCGGTATAGCGAGGTCGGCGAATTCATAGATTTCGACACTTTTGATGTCTTTCACGGTCGGTTCACGGCGAGCGGGAGGAACGTCGGTGGCCTGATGCTCGGGGGATTCCGCGTGCCTGTCGGCGATCGGTTCTCCGCCGGACTTGAGGTGAGGTACAAAAAGCGCTATTGGTAGAGTTGGGCTCGGCCAGGGGTTTCTCAACGAGCGGATCGACCTCGGCGGTATTACTACTCAGGTTACCTTTCAAGTCGGCTTCTAAGTCCCGACGTGGTTGCTACGCGTTAACGGGTGTGTCGCAGCCTGGACGGTTGGCGTTTTTCAACCTGACCGTCGACCCTCGCTTCTTAGCTGATTTTGACCATGATCTGTTACGCCGAACCTGGACTCGTTCTAGAAAACGGGTCGGACCTCGCGTCGGTCTTGCCGCATATTAAAAAGTCGACGGATGGCTTTTGCGGTCTTCTTCGCGAAGACCGCTGTGCGAGCGCCCGATCTTATGACCACCGGCCGGTCGAGAATCTGGACCCACGAATCTCAACTTAGGACCTAGGACCCGTACTCAGTTCCTGTCTCAAACCCCGTATAATTCTCCAACTTGATGTCCCGCATCGTCAGTTGGGTCCAGGCGCTCGCCTTGTCCGTCGGCGGGCCTGGCCTCTTCGTGGTCGCGTTTCTTGATTCGTCTTTCCTGTCGCTGCCTGAAATCAACGACATCTTGGTCATCGTCATGGTGATCGAGCACAAGGAACTGATGCCGTACTACGCGACGATGGCTACATTGGGATCGGTCACCGGGTGTTTGGTGCTGTACGTGATCGGCCGGCGAGGTGGAGAAGCGCTGGTGCGGCGTCGCTTTGCTGGTCCCCGGTTGGAGCGGGCGATGGAGTTGTCTCGAAAGTACGGCGTGCTGGCTGTTGCGGTCCCAGCGATCCTCCCACCGCCTGCGCCGTTCAAAATCTTTGTGGTACTCGCGGGCGTCTCAGGGGTTCCACTGGTCCAGTTCGCCAGCGCGGTGGTCTTTGGCCGTGGGTTCCGTTACTTTGGGGAGGGCTGGTTGGCGGTGCGATACGGCGAGGCTACGGTCGAGCTGTTGGAAGAGAATGGTCGCATGGTCTCCCTTGTGCTTGCTCTGCTCGTTCTGGTGGGTGGACTGACCTACTTCTTGTGGAGAAACCGTCAGCAGACAGAAATAAAGAGTTAACCGAGACCCCTAAGCTGCTGATCTGAATGGGTTTGTGTTGACCGTCCGATGCTCCGTCCCTATAATCGAGGCGCTTGTCTCAGCCGCATTCTGGCTCTTGGGCTTCTGGTCGTTGAGAAATGAAACCTGAGCTCTCTGTCGTTATTCCCCTGTATAACGAGGAACCCAACCTCCTCCAGCTCTACGACGAACTGACGGCGACGTTCGCGACGGCGGGCCCGACCTACGAGCTTATCCTAGTCGACGATGGCAGTACTGATGGGACCTATCGACTTCTGGCGGAGCTACATGCCAAGGATCCCAGGGTTTGCGTTGTCTGCCTCCGTAGAAATTTTGGCCAGACGGCGGCGTTCGCCGCCGGGTTCAACCACGCGCGCGGTCGCGTTATCGTGACGTCGGACGGCGATCTTCAGAACGACCCTCGCGACATTCCGTCGATGCTCGCGAAGCTCGAACAGGGTTTCGATATTGTCTGTGGGTGGCGCAAGGATCGGAAAGACCCCTGGCTGTCTCGACGGGTCCCGTCGATGATTGCCAACTGGCTGATTTCGGTCACAACGGGCGTGAAGCTGCACGACTACGGATGTTCGCTCAAGGTGTTCCGGGCTGAGGTCGTCAAGCCGCTCAGACTCTACGGCGAAATGCATCGATTTATTCCGGCGATTGCAAGCGAGCAGGGCGTGCGGATCGTGGAGTCGGTCGTCAATCATCGGCCGCGACGTTTCGGCCGATCGAAGTATGGTCTCTCACGCGCGATCCGAGTCGTCTTCGACCTGGTCACGGTCAAGTTCCTGCTGAGCTACTCGACACGTCCGCTGCAGATGTTCGGTCCCGCCGGGTTGTTTTTGAGCGGAGTCGGGACGTTGATCACACTGTACCTCGGGTATATCCGTTTGTTCGGCGGCCAGGCGATCGGTGACCGTCCGTTGCTCTTACTCGGGATTTTGATGGTGTTCACTGGGATGCAGCTGATCACGCTGGGCCTGCTGGCCGAGATGCAGGCCCGCACCTATCACGAGTCGCAGGGCAAGCTGATCTATGTAATTCGAGAGGTCCTCGAGAGTTCTGCCATCACGAATGACAGGCCCAGCCCTGTCATGAAGGCCTAGCTCAAAGATCGCGTCCTACTCGCCAGTCCTCACGCACCGCATCGGCGATGTGCTCGATTGACTCCTCCGACAGTTCCGGGTAGAGCGGGAGCGACAGCTCTTCACGTGCAGCCTGTTCCGCCACCGGAAACGCCCCCGATGGATAGCCAAGATCTTTGTATTTGTCGTGCAGATGGATCGGCTGTGGGTAGTGTACGGCGGTCTCGATGCCACGGGCCTGCAGCACCCGAGCAAGACTGTCTCGGTGGGTCGAGCGCACCGCGTAGATGTGGAACACATGGTCGGCATAGGGCATAACAGTGGGGAGTTGGATGTCGGTATCGGCCAGTAGGTCAGCGTAACGCATCGCGATAGCTTGACGTTTTGTCGTCCAGTTTCTGAGATGTGGTAACTTGACCCTCAGTACAGCCGCTTCGATAGCTGACATCCGATAGTTACCGGACCGCGCCACGGGACCCCAGTTCCTGAGTTTCCGGACGGCGTCGGCAAGTGTGGCGTTGCTGGTCACGACGGCCCCACCTTCGCCGAAGGTGGCCAGGTTCTTTGATGGATAGAAACTGAAACACGCGAGATCGCCGAGGCTACCTACCGGTCGACCGTGGTAGGTTGCCCCATGCGCCTGGCATGCGTCCTCAATAACTATTAAGCGGTGTTGACGGGCCACATCCAGTATCGGTTTCAGGTCGGCGGGTTGTCCAAAGAGATGGACCGGTATGACCGCTCTGGTTCGGTCGGTGATCTGACTGTCCATGGCGTCTGCGTCCATCGTGAGGGAGCGTGCGTCGATGTCGACGAAACGGACGCTTGCGCCGGTGGCTTTGATGGCTGCAACGGTCGCCTCGAACGTGAACGGGACCGTGATCACTTCGTCGCCCGGTCCAATACCTGCCGCGACGAGTGACAGATACAGAGCGCTGGTTCCGGAGTTGACACCAACGGCGTACGACGAATCGCAGAATCGTGCGAACTCGTCTTCGAACGCCTCGACCTCTGGACCGAGGACATACCGCCCCGTGTGTAACACGCGTATAAGGGCTTCGTCGATTTCGTCCTTGATCTGCGTGTACTGAGTAGTCAGGTCGACCTGTAAAATTACCCGTTTCACGTGCGTGGATGTTAACACCGCGGTCGTCGTTGTGTCGCTCGGTCACACGGCGCGCACGTGTCGCAACGGGCCCACGCCATCCAGGTGTCTTATGGCGTGACCGGGACGAGCGCCCACCCATCCCCCTCTGTGAACTCCCGAGCCGAAAAGCACCAAACGACGAGGCGCTTTCCGGTCCAGTACAACGGATCACGTTGAGCTCGCCGCAGCAGGTTGACTCTGGCGGCGGTGGCACCTGAGCCTCTGACGGCTACCACGTCAACGGGGTAGCCGAGTTCAAACGCGAGCTGGTCGGGAAGACCCGCTCCTGTCGCGTGCATGTCGCCACCGGCGTGAAAGACCAAGTTGTGACTGTCGCCAAGGAGTATCAATGGGCTCGCGAGGTCGGAGCCAATCTCGGTCTGGCCGGCTACATTTTCAGTCACGACACGCCGAAGTCGTACCTCTTCGGATGGGGTCATCGATGTGTCAGTACTCTCGCGCAAGTCACCCGCGATGATGGCTGTGCTCCAGTCGACTGAAAAGTCAGCGGTGGTGACGCCAGCGTGCCAAAGGCGCGTCGAGACAACACGAGCGATCTGCTGGGCAGCGAGGACGCAGCCGACACCAGACCAGTGGGTATCCTGCAGGCAATACAGTGGCCCTTCCGGGTCTGACCGATTGTCGAGGAACGGTTTAGTCAGGTCCAGCACCTCGACGTCATGCTCCCTGAGTATCGAGTAGAACACTTCGGTCGCAGCGTCTAGGCGTGGCAGCGAAGCTGGGATCTCAAGGTCTCGGGGCAGGCGGTCGGCGTAGATGATGCTCTTCGCGGGCACCGGGACGAGCAGCAGCTCCACCCCGAGCGCGTCGAGTTGCTGCTTGAAGTCAAGGATAGCCGGAAGCGGGTCTGCGGTGTCGACGCGTCTCGCCTGGGTGACTTCTTCGGCTCGATCGCCCCAGAATCGTCCCACCGATATGTGCCTGAGCTCTGGTGCAAAAAAGAGCCAGCCATCACGACCCGCGACGGTTGCACTATCCCGCGCCGCTGCGTCGGCCGCGAGTTCGGCGGCAACGGTTTGGAGTTTCTGAACCAGGTCATCTGGTGCATCGCGGGTACAGGCTGTGGCGATTGTGATCAGTAAGACGATGGTGAGTGCACCTACTACCACACTATTCCTCACGGGAGGACCTCACGCAGCTGTCCCCACCAGGGCTCTGCCAGTTGGACACGCGGATCGTTGATCTCACCCCGATTGATCCCATCTAGATCCTGAGAGACGTTTAACCAGGCGCTGAGACTGAGCGTGATCAGGTCACCGATCCGGTAGTCATTAATTGGGGTGAGCTCGCTCTCTCGCATCCCCCACACGTATACGAGCGCTTCTGTTCCGGTCAGCGCATACGTCCCCGTCTGAACGGTCAAGTCATCGACATGAATGGCGACGATCTGATCCTTGTACGGCACCGACTCCGGTCTTGGAATCGGGCCGATGGCTCGGACCACCCCAGACGCGTTGATCGGCTGTGCTTCCTGGGGGGGGGCGGCAAATGTGCTCAGGTCGGGGCGAGATTCCGGCGTCAGGTCGATGATGGACCAGTCTCCAAAGGCGAGTTCGCGATTCGCGAACTGGAAAATGACGGCTCGCTTCCCGACGAGCCTGTCACGCCCCCGTCTGAGCTCTGCCGCTAGCAATGCGCGTGATGCGCTTGCCCCCGCATCATTCTGGCTGAGTCGATCGATGGGACGCCTCATCTCGAAGCTCAGCTGTTCCGCCAGTCCAGCCGACTCGCCCCAACCCATAGTCTTGAGCGAGTACACGTTTGTGAAGCTATCGCCCAGTAGAAGGATTTCCGCATTAGGGTCCGGGAGCCAGCGTGTATGCCCGGCCGGTGTCACCCGTCGAATCTGGACGGTTTCGGGAAGGAAGAGGGGTCGGCCAGGGCTGAGTCCGAGCAGTTGCGCCGTGTCGCCCTGGTTTGTGACTTCGCTATATGACGACTCCAGAGGGGCGGACATTGAGGCTGAAAGCTGCACGGAGTCCGCGACAAACGAGGCAAGATGGTGGGCGACTAACTCCACAGTGCCAGGGCGCCAGTGTGTATCGGTGGCTAGATAAAATGGGTCGTCGCTCGTTTCGCGCGCCGTTCGGATCACCTCGCCAACGTCGAAAACCAAAACGCCGTGTTCGCGAAGCTCATCGATGAAGGTGCGGTAGGACGGATTCTCGACCTCCACTGTGGGGGCGATCTGGGATCCGGCGAGTTGTTCAAACTCGATCGACGGCTTGACCGGTGTAGGCATGACGATCAGCTGAATATCACGAGCCCGCAGGACTTGATACAGGTCGAGGATGGCCGATCGTGGGTCAGACTCGGGTGGTCCAGAAACCGTGTCAGCACCCTCGGATCGTCGCCGATGCTCAAAAGGAATCAGGAAACCCTGGCCTGTCACGTAGCGTAGGTCGGGTCCGTAGAAGAGCCAGGGCGCTTCGCCCAGGTACACGAGCTCGGTACCCGCCCCCAGTACCCGGCTCAAAACCCACTGGGTCACGGGACGTAAGATTTTTACGGCAAGTGATCGCTCGCCGATGGCATCCTCGATCTCCAGGGCCCCGGCTAGCCAACGGCGATTGACAGCCAAAACCTGCTGCGCAAGCCCGTCCGGGGACTCGTCCGCCAGGGTGCTGCCAGTCGCCACAAGATCGGCACGCTCCATCGTCTGAATGAGTGCTGGTATGACAAGAAGCACGACGAAAAGCGCAACAAGCGACCATGCGACGCCGGGCGATATGTCGGTGTGCTCGACTTCTCGTCGTGCATCTTCGTGACGTGTGAGCGGATCGGGTCGCATGTTAGTTTAAGATCAGAAGATGAAGTAGATGAACGGGTTGTACGCTTGTGTCGACAGCACTGCAATGGACAGGGTCAGCAACCCAATGGTTATAACCGCCTTCGCCGGGGTGAGCTGCCGCGTCCAGTCCCAGGTCTGTGGTGCGCCCCAGACGATACCGGCGGCTGCGACAACCGTGAGCAGGTAGTACGGTTGATACAGTACGCCACCCAGAAGCTGTGCCGCCGGACCTGGCTTTACCAGACCGCTCATGGCTCCGAGGTAGGTGACGGCGCTCGTGAGGTCGGCGGCGCGGAAGAAGACCCAGGTGACGAGCAGAACACCGAAGGTGGTTCCCACTCGGACAACGTTCGGGAGCCTGTTTGGCTGCTGGAATCTCCGTGTGCGCTCGAGGGCGAGCAGTGCCCCGTGTAGTCCGCCCCAGGCCACGAAGTTCCAAGCGGCGCCGTGCCACAGCCCGCCCAGGAGCATGACGATGACCAGGTTAAAATAGGATCGGCCGGCTCCGAGCCGGTTGCCGCCTAGTGGGATGTACAGGTAGTCGCGAAGCCATGATGACAGGGAAATGTGCCACCGCCGCCAAAATTCCGTAATCGACCGGGCTCGGTAGGGCGAATCGAAGTTCTTGGGAAAGACAAACCCCAACATCAGGCCCAATCCGATTGCGATGTCGGAGTAGGCGCTGAAGTCAAAGTAGATCTGAAAGGCGTAAGCAATGACGCCAAACCAGGCATCTATCGTCGTAACCGTTACCGCATCGAAGACCAGATCAGCGACTTGTCCGCAGGGATTGGCGAGAAGGGTCTTTTTGGCCAAGCCAACGCTAATCAACGCCACTCCGCGGGCGAACTTCGCGACGGTGTGTTCTCGTTTGAGGAGCTGGTCGGCCACCTCTGAGAACCGGATGATCGGACCGGCGACGAGTTGCGGGAACATCGAAACATAGCAGGCGAAGTCGATGAAGCTACGAAGCGGTGCAGCGCGGCCCCGGTAAACGTCGATCGTGTAGCTCATCGACTGAAAGGTGTAAAAGCTGATCCCCAGGGGAAGCGTGACTCGAAGAGCTAGGTCAAACCGAAGCCACGGAGCGCCAAGCAGGTCTGCCAGCGCATTGATGTTGTCCGACGCGAAGTTGAAGTACTTGAAGAAGCCGAGTAACGAGAGGTTGGTGCAGACCGATACCCAGAGTGCCACCCGTTGCGCACGCGTCCGGGTGTCGGTGCCGACCGGCTTCAGTGGCACGTCCCAGGCATCGGTCAGATGGGGGCGTCGTAAGAAACGTCCTACCCATGCTGGTGTTCGCGCGACGATGGCGAGTCCACAAAAGTAGTCAATTACTGTTGATGCCAGGAGCAGAACGACGAAGAGAGGGTTGGCCCAGCCGTAGAAGAGATAGCTCAGCAGCGTAAGAACGACGTGCCGCCCACGCGGCGGCATTGCGTAGTAGAGAAGTAGCGTGCCTGGAAGGAAGTAGAAGAGGAAGAGGTGCGAACTAAAGACCATCACGCATCGGCCCAAGCCGATTGTCCCAGTGTAGCATCTGTGCTCTAACCCGCTGCGAGTTGACGTCACATGAGTCGGAGACTAGGATCTGGGCTTCCTGGCTTTGCCTTACAACTCACATGCAATTCGGACACCGGTATGTCGTTGCGCTTTCACTAGTACTGTGCGCTGGCGCCTGTCAAGACACGACCACCCTGCCGACGACACCGACCAGCCTGCCGGCTGATAAGGTCGGAGTGCTCACCGTTTCGTGCCCGGCTAATCAGACGATTCAAGCACTCAGCAAGACCAACATCGTTGTTGAATACGAGCCACCGCAAACCTCTGGGGGGCAGGTGCCTGTAGCGACAACCTGCTCGCCAGAATCCGGGACGGTCCTACCTGTAGGCACGAAGCCAGTCCAGTGCACCGCTTCTGACGACTTGGGCCAGGTTACCTCTTGTTCTTTTTCGATTAGCATTCTGGGTCCACCTTCACTCGCGAAAACCCAGTTTCTTGCGTTTGGTGACAGCCTGACGGAGGGGGTCACCGCGGATCCGGTGACGACCCTTCTAGAACCATCCAAGTCGTATCCGTTTCAGCTCCAATTGCTACTGAGGTCTCAATATCTGGTACAGACGATCGATATCGTGAATGCTGGCGTATCGGGAGAGAGGGTAGCCGCCGGTTTAAACCGCATCGACGCTCAACTTGCAGCAGTTCGACCTGAGGTGGTGTTGGTGATGGAGGGTACGAACGACGTCCGTTCTCCTGACTACAGCCTAGAGGAGACGAGTGCCGCGCTCGACGGTATGATCTCAGAGGTGTTGTCGTGGGGAGCGGAAGCTATGATCGCTACCTTACCTCCGATTAGACCGGTGGATTCAGAAGACACTGGCCCGGCCAGACTCGCGACGCTAAATAATAGAATTCGTGCGATCGCTGTTGGCAACGGCGTCAGACTGGTAGACGTCTTTGGGAGCCTGAAGACAGATTCGTGTATTAGTGTGTCGGGGATCGGTTTCTCCGCTCCTGGGCGCCGTCTACCGTTTGCCGTCAGTTTTCCCTGTATCGGGAACGACAATCTCCACCCAACGGCGGAGGGGTACAAAGTCATGGCGTCTCTTTTCGCTGACGCTATCATCGACGAGTACGACGTCGAAACCGTCGGACCGTTCTCGACGCGGCTCCGTGCTCCGCTGGGGAGGGCACGGTGACTCGAGTAGGCGACTGCGGGTGTACTCTGACCGCGGGTGTCATCATCACTGGCATCCTGTTGGGTGCTACACATTCAGTATCCGCTCAGGAGGCGCTGCGGGGGCGACTGGTGTTTCACGTCAATCTTGGATACCAGCTTGGGTCGGAAGAGCTACAACAGCGCCTTAAGATCGGCGCGTATGGTGAGGACGCACGCTTTCTGACGACTCACGATACGGTGGGTGGACCGGGCATCGACCTTGGAGGGTCTCTCAACGTTTGGCAACGACTGTCTGTTGGGGCGAGCTATACGCAGACCATGGGTTCAGACACCGCGGCGATCACGGGAACGGTTCCCCACCCGATTCTTATGAAGAGTGATCGAACCATCGCGACGCGTGCACTCGATCTCACGCGGGAGGAGCGGTCCGTTCATATGTATGTCGCTTGGCTGATCGATCTGCCGATCGAGAAGGTCGATGTGAGGGTGATGGGTGGCCCAAGTTATTTCAACCTGACACAAGACGTGGTGACCGGGGTGGTGGTGAGCGAGGTGGGCGGTCCACTTTTCGAGTCCGTTAGTGTCGATCGAATTGTAACCGGCGGTCTGATCAGGAACGGGTGGGGTGGGCATGTGGGTGCTGATGTCAGTTACATGTTCACAGATGCGGTGGGAATCGGTGGGGTTGTCCGATTTACGCGAGGTGCGGTCAAGCTTCCGGTTGGCGATAGTAATGTCTTGGTCACTGTCGGTGGCCTTCAGATGGGTGGCGGTGCCCGTTTTCGGTTCTAGCGCGACAGAGACCAGGCGGCGAACAGGGTAAATCGTGTCATCTCCAGACTCAGAGTCCTCGTTATCTAGGAAGGTTGGCAAATCTGTGCCACCTGACACAAGTGGGCGCTCCAATGACCAAGCGATTACGGTCATTCAACGCGAGCTATTCGACTCTCGAAAGTCCAAGGCCCGCCGATATTCTGAGCTTGTCGTCGGGCAGCCAGGATTGTGGGCGTTGTTCAAATACGAGGTCATCGTCACGTTGTGTAGTGGCATACCGGGAGCGCTCGGTCTACTGATACGGTCGCAGCTCTATCCCTGGCTACTCGGCCGGACTGGGCGTAATGTAACGTTCGGGGTCAACGTCGTGTTACGTCACCCACAGAAAATTCGCATCGGCGACAACGTGGTCATCGACGATGGTTGCTGCTTGGATGCGAAAGGTACGGACAACGAGGGCATCACGATCGGTAACGGTGTTTTTGTGGGACGTAATACGATACTTAGTTGCAAGAACGGCGACATCATCATCGATGCGAACGCCAATATTGGATTCAACGTTGAGATTTTTTCGGCGTCCAGGGTGCGTCTGGGAAGAAACACACTCGTCGCCGCCTACACTTATTTGGTGGGTGGGGATCATCTCTACGATCGGATCGATCAGCCGGTTTTGTATCAAGGACGGACGGCTCGGGGCATCGACGTAGACGACAACGCCTGGCTCGGTGCTCATGTTGTGGTGTCGGATGGGTCGAGCATTGGAAGAGATGCGATTGTTGGTGCCGGTGCGGTCGTGATCGGGGAGGTGCCGCCGTTTCACATTGTCGCTGGTGTGCCGGCGAAGACGGTTAGAGACCGACGTGCGGAGCCGGAGGCGAAAGCGTAAGGGGCGCCCCCTAACGCTCACTGTCGACGTCGTAATACAGCGGCAGGCTGAATTCGTCCGTATCCATTACCAGGCGCACCCCTTCTAACTCGGGATGAGAGTTGTATAGCTCGATCTTGAGGCGATGAGTCGATCCCTCAGGGCGTCGTGCGGTGTCTAGGACCTCCCCAGCTCGGATGATCCAGTGGGCGACGACGAGCGTCGATTCATCGTAGCGGCCTTCAATGACCTTCACAACCTCGTAGTCGATGGCATGGAGTCCAGCCTTGTAGGGGGCGATCGATTCCGGTGTCGGGACAGGGATATCGCGCTTCACGCGGACGTCGATCACCAGTCGAGACTCATTCGCGTCCCGTCGGTCCATCGAATTAACACCAGGACGGACTCTCGTGTTGACCGGCTTGGTGCCGTAGCTTGGTTCGATCCAGGCGTCCGGATAGAAGTCTGGCCCGTCGTTGTTCGTGATTTGTCGCCACCGCTCGACGGACGAGAAATCGGCTGAGAACTCACCAAGCCAGATTTCGACCTGATTTCCACCGCCCCGAATTTTGTTGGCGCGGCGTCCCACCGTGTACGGACCCGTCATGACCAAGTAGCGCGAGTCATTTGTCCACCGTGGATGGTACACTTCGAAGCCGTCAATACCAGGTGCGTCGTTGATGTTGACCTGCCAGCGTTGTTCGGTCTCGACGTCGACAAGCGTGAGGTTGCGGTGCGACCCGTCGAAGTACCAGAAGATGTTATTTCCGTCTCCTGAGAAAGCTGTCCAGCAGCCCTCGCCGAGTTGATGCCAGGTTCCGGCAGCGAGGTCGGCGACGCCAGCCTTGGGCCACGGGAACAGACCGCCTGCGTAGCGTCCGTCGGCGGAGAGTTGAAAGCCATCACCGCTGACTGGTTGGGCGTCCCAGACGAGTTCGCCGGAGCCCGGATCGGCCAGACGATACCGGTAAATGGAGCGGTAGGAGGGTGGGTCGGTGGCTTCCTCATCGCGACCGACGTACACCCACTCATGCTCTGTCGCAGGATCGAGCCAAACCGCCAGCGCAAATCCGTCGGCGATGTGACGTCGTCTTCGCTTGCCCCACGGGACGGCGAAGACGGCGTTCTGCGCCCGGAGCGTGTAGACGATTTCGTTACCGCTCGGGGTGATGAGGGGTTTCGCGTAGCTGGCTCGTCTCTTGAGGAGCACGCGTTCGCCGCGACCATCGCGTGAGTCGTAACCCATCAGAATGAGCCGGTTCGAAAGACTAAAAAAATCAGTACCCTTTCCAGTGTCACGGGTCCAGACGACTCGTGTAGATCGGTCGTCAACTTGAGACGCCGCGGGTTGGGTTTTGGCCACGGTCGTCGGGTCAGGGGGGATGAAGGGTGCGGACCGTAACGATGCGACCCCGGGGCTGACGGCTCCGAGCTCGATCGAATCACGCTTAATCGACGGTGTCGCGAGCTCAGGGTCTGCGGGGTGCGTACAGCTCCAGCCGCCTAGTAACAGAGCCAGAAGGAGTGGCCAGGTCCGCCGAATAAACCCTGAAGTAGGATGACGCATCTTAGTTCGGCGATGTTGTTCTCGTAATCTACATCATTGTACTGTCTTCTCCAGTGTGCGGAATCGTAGGCATCATCGAGCATGAGCGAGACCGGCCGGTTCCTCCAGAAAAACTGACCCGGATGGTGCGGACGCTTCGGCACCGTGGTCCCGATGACGAAGGTCAGGTGTTGCTTCCAGGTATCGGGCTTGCGATGCGTCGCCTGTCAATCATTGACGTGAGCGGCGGCCACCAGCCGTTTGAGAGCGAGGACGGTGCGATTCACCTCGTGGCGAATGGCGAAATCTATAACTTCAGGTCGCTGCGGAAGCAGCTGATGGCACAGGGTCACTGCTTTCGCAGCCAGGCCGACGTCGAGGTGCTGGTCCACGCCTATGAGGAATGGGGTGAGAACTTCATCCAGCGTGTTCGTGGCATGTTTGCACTTGCGCTGTGGGATAGCCGGACGCAGACCCTGCTGGCAGCGCGGGATCGTGCTGGAGAGAAACCGCTCTACTACACCGAAACCGACCACGCGTTCCTTTTGGCTTCCGAGATCAAGGCACTGCTGGTATGCCATGACGTTGACCGTACGATCGACGTCGAGTCGCTCGACCAGTTTCTGACGTACGAGTACGTTGTGACACCCCGCACAATGTTCCGGTCGGTGAAGAAGCTTCCGCCGGCACACTACCTGCGTTATCACGGCGGCCAGCTCGACGTCTGTCGGTATTGGGATGCGGCGGCGGTTGTCCCGCGGCCGTGGGCCGAGGACGAGGCGGCAGAGGCACTCAAAGAGACACTCGGACGTGCAGTGGCCAGTCAAATGATGTCGGACGTTCCGCTGGGAGCGTTTCTTTCTGGGGGTATCGATTCCAGTGCAATCGTCGGACTAATGTCGAATACGTCGGCGGGATCTACCGGACCGGTCAACACCTTCAGTATGGGCTTTACCGACGGCAGTTATAACGAGCTACCATACGCTCGCGAGATCGCCGAGCGGTTTGAGACTCGGCACCGCGAGAGCATCGTCGAGCCTCATGTCGAGGATCTGTTTGACAAGCTAGTCGCGCATCTCGACGAGCCGTTCGCCGACGTATCACTGTTTCCGACCTATCTTGTCTCCCAGATGGCCCGCGAGCACGTCACAGTGGCGCTGTCCGGTGACGGCGGTGACGAACTATTCGGCGGGTATGACGCGTACGCAGCCGATGCGATGGCCCGGCGTATGAGCCGCGTCGTTCCCCGTGGTGCAGTACCAGCGTTGGCCGGTGTCGCCGCGCTGTTCCCGCCAACCGAGAAAAAAAAGGGCCTAGTCAACAAGCTGCAGCGCTTCATGCAGGGCGTGGCCGAAATGCCAGCGGCAATCGAGCACTATCGCTGGATGACGTTTCTCGGCCCCGCAGCCAAGCGCGCACTCTACACTCCGGCACTCCAGGCGGAGCTGGTTGACTCCGATGTCTACGAGCCGGTTCGTGCGTGTTTGCGGTCCGCCGGTACAGACGACCTGCTGAATCGCCAGCTCTACACCGACCTCTGTATCTACCTCGCAGATGACATCCTGGTGAAGGTCGATCGCATGAGCATGGCGACGTCACTTGAGACTCGGGCTCCGTTTCTGGACGTTGATGTCATGGAGTTGGCGTTCTCGATGCCAGGGTCTCTCAAGATAAGGGGCGGTGAGCGGAAATACATCCTGAAGCGGGCTGTGCGTGATCTCCTACCTGAGTCTGTTGTCACTCGCCCGAAGGAAGGCTTCTCCATTCCGATGAAGACTTGGCTCCGAGGCAACTTGGCACCACTGATGGAAGCCCTTCTGTCTGACGACCGAGTCGCAAAACGTGGCTGGTTCGAGCCGGCAGACATTCGACGGCGAATCGATGCCCACAAGGCAGGGCGCGAGAACCATGCCCACGCACTGTTTAGTTTGATGGTTCTCGAGCGCTGGCTCCAGGAGTACGTCGATCAGTCAGTCGGTAATCCTTAGGGCAGTTTCGGCATTTGCGATCTCCTGCTTTACCCGGTGAGCCGACCAGCCGAGTTCTTCTGCCATCACCGCAGCCGCCGATTGCAGCGCATCTTGGCCGGGATGTCCAGCCGACGCGACTTCCGTCCGTCGAAAAATGGCGTCCTCAAGGGTTAAAGCCATCTCCGCTCGGACGGCGTGGCGGACTTCTCCGCGCGTAACATCACAGTCGGTTCCGAGCCGACCGGCGTCTGACGGCTGAGCGCCGATCTGGTCGAGCAGCTGTTGATACTGGGTGCCGTACGAACGAACCAAGCGCACTGTGGTCGCCGCAGTCACATGTGGGGGAGCCGTTGCTACCGCTTCCCGGAGCAGCGCGGAGGTATCGGATATGTCGCCACCAACGAGCGGCGTGATTGCCGTTCGGCAGGGCGGGGGCGTCTTGCCGAGAACCTGGAACACAGTGTCCACAGCACGCTGCGCGGTGGCGCGCGCCGTCGTATAGCGAACCCCCAGCACACTTACCAGTCCGGCGACGCCGTCGGGTTCGTGGTTACGGACTTGACTGGTCTTCAGAAGGGTGGTCGTCCCGTTCTCATTGGTCGCCGGGAGTAAGCCTCGGTGAACGAGACTGATATCGGCAAGCTGAAGATCGGCTCCGGGAAACGCCTCGTGGATCTCGTCGAGAAACCTGACGACATCCGCGCTCCCGATTGTTAATGTTCCGACAGGGCCGTGGAACGGATCGTGGCTTGTGCCGACGATCGTATGGCCGCGCCATGGTGCGATAAACAATAGTCGACCAGCGGCTGGTCCTCCAATCGCGTGTGTTTCGACTAGCGGTCGTTTCGTTACGAGGTTCATCGCCTTCGATAGTGGCCTCGACAGGCTTCCCGCCGCCTGAGGCGCGAGGGTAGCCAATAGCTCTCCGGCCCAGGGTCCTGCACAGTTGAGCACCGCGCGCGCGCGCACTACGACCGTCTGGTTGTCTACGTGGTTAGTGGCCCCGGAGCTGTCGCGAATGCACGCGCCGTTCAGTCGACCGTTGTCCCACGTGAGACCGGTGGCCTCGGCGTAGTTTGCGATCACTGCTCCATTCTGCGTCGCTGATAGCAAAAACGATAGCGTGACCCGGTCGCTGTTGTACATCTGGCAGTCGTACCATTCGATCCCTCCTGTCACGCCAGTCGGATCGATCGAGGGACTGAGCGTAAGGCACTCTGCACGCGAGAGAAGCCGGGCGCCTGGTAAACGCAGGGCTGGGTCTCGGACGTCGTTACGGTCATACGCGATGAGGTCGTTCACAGCGAAGTACAGGCGCATGAGCCACCGGTTTCTTGTAAGTCGGTCGTAGGTGGGCACGATGAAGGGGAGAGGTTGTATGAGGTGAGGAGCGATGTTTGACAGTGCTCGTCGCTCACGAACGAACTGCCGTAACTCGGCGATGTTTCCGGTCTGCAGGGCGCGGACTCCACCGTGTAGTGTCTTGGCGCTGTTGAACGATGTGGCACCGCCAAAGTCTCCCTTGTCGACCACCGCGACTGAGAGACCGCGCTGTGTGGCATCCCAGGCCGCGGCTGCCCCGTAAACACCTCCGCCGATAACGAGGAGATCGAATGCGGCATTAGCGAGCGCCGCCAAGTCACGTTGCACAGCCATATACTATCGCTAGCTGGGTCTTCGTACCGGCCGTCCCGGAGTGCTAACAACGGGTGCACGCGGAGTACATGAAATTCTGATGGTCGAATCGACTAAGGGAATCAGTGATGGCGAAGCCGATTTACACGGTTGCCTGATTGCGGAGATCCGAAACTACTGGAACGACCGAATTCACGACCTTGAGATGACCGACCAACCGGTCGGTTCACGTGGCTTCTTCGCCGATCTTGATGAGTATCGTTTCGACAAGTTGCGGTATTTGCCGCGTGTGGTGCAGTTCGACGGTTATTCCGGGCACACGCTCCTTGAGGTCGGTTGTGGTATCGGCACCGATCTTGTCCGGTTTGCGCGAGGAGGAGCGCGCGTTACCGGTATCGACTTAGCGGAGCGGTCAATCGAGCTTGCGCGTCAGAATTTTGCACACGCCGGTCTCCCACATGTTGCCGATCTGGACGTGGGTAACGGGGAGGCCATGTCGTTCGACGACGAGACCTTCGATGTGGTTTATCTGCACGGTGTTCTGCAGTATACGGCCGACCCGGTGCGCATGTTGGCCGAGTGTCATCGGGTCGTCAAGACTGACGGTGTTGTGGTCTGCATGGTGTACAACCGCTACTCTTGGCTTCATGCTCTGTCTAAGGTGATGCGTGTCGAGCTCGAGCACGAGGATGCACCGGTGCTTCGCCTGTTTTCGATTAGTGAATATCGACGTTTGCTCGAGTCGTTCCGTGACGTGCGGGTTATCCCTGAACGGTTTCCCGTGGTGTCACGACTTCACGGTGGATGGAAGGGGGCACTCTACAACGGGGTGTTCGTCCGATCGTTCAACGTCCTTCCCCGGAAGTTCGTACGTCCGCTGGGATGGCATCTGATGGCGTTCTGCCGGAAGTAACGTGACCTAGTGTTCGCCTTTTTTATCAGAGACACGTCAGGTCGTTGTGTCTGATGCTCTTGCTGTTCGGCCATCACGTCGGTGATTTGACGCGATCTCTTATTCGTTGTCATTGCTCTGGAATTTGACAAAATCGGCTACAACAATAATCAGAGGTCGATCGATTTCATCCGCAATGTCTCCGGATTGGGATCGAGCACGCGAACCGGTCTGTGGAACGTGTAGGGTGCTTGACCTCACGACAGGCGGACGGTCACCTCACAGCCGAGATACCGGCGGTCGGTGGACTGCTCATTGATGTCGCTGGGGCGGAAACCACCGACGCAACCTATTGCGATGGGGATTAACGTTTCCGACTCCGAAAGGTCGGCCGTGACCACCCATCTGCGCCGCGGCTGCATATTAGTCGTGCGAACTTGATCTCCGATTTCGATCGTCGTCGTACCGCCGGCAGCACCGCGACGGACTGTTACCGACACTTGCCGTGCCGCATTCGGCGATAGCAAGATCGACGCGGTCTCGTCGCCTCGGACCCACCAGCGTGACGCTTCTTGGAACGTGACTCTATCCAAGAAAAACAAGTAACGACCCGGTCCGTCTAGTTGGCGGATGGAGCTGATGTCCAGGTTGCTCTGGCGATCGGTTTTTGGTACAAGGTTCAGGGGCTGTATGAGTACTGCTGACGCGGCGTCGGTCGTCTCGGCTGTTGTGGCCCCGACCCAGACGGTGTCGAGTCCGAGAGGCAGGTCCGCGGTGAAGATGGCAGGCTCGTCGCCGCTTACCGCCTGGGTGGTTATTGCGGTTGGTCCGTTGTCGTAGCGCAGCCATACCGATCCGCTTGGTTGGGTGCCAGACTTGAATTGAACCGTTACCTCGTACTGCCCAGGAGGCAGTGCAAAGGGACCGGCGATCAGACCTTCGGGACGCGGTAACTCCTCGTCGATTGGCCACTTGACAGTTGCTCGGGAAAAGACCTCATCGTCCGTGAGGCGTGTCAAGTCATTCAGTGAGTATGGGGCGACTTGTTCGCTACCATACGACTGCATGAGCGCCTGCTGCCCGTCCCGCGCCGTCCACATGTTGACTGTTCGGCCTGTCGAACCTGCTGCCACGCTCACAAGAACGCCAACGGTGAGCAGCCACACGACACCCCCGGAGAAGGTACCGAGTGCAGAGTATTCCTCCTCGTTCGGCAGCGGAAGTGATGAATCCGCCAACGAGCGAGGCTCCCAACCAGAGCGCCAGCCAGGGCAGTTGCGTCGGCCAGTCAAGGTCGATAAAGCTCGGGAGCACCGCTGTGAGATTGACACTTCCTTGCCACGCCTCAACGAGACCGCTGGTTCCGTCGTTGCCGTTGAACATTAGACGACCCGAGGGGTGAAGCAGGAGAGTGGCCAGCGAACAGAGACTCGCCGCAAGCAGGACACCGGTCACGCCGATTCCGGTGGAGCTGCGGAGTCGTCCCAAAGCCACAGCGATCATCGGTGCGACAAGAGGAAGTGCCGGAACAAGAAATCGAGCTGGGACGCTGTACCCGCCCCACCACATGTAGTGTTGCGTGACGCTGAGGACGAACATCACCAGCGTTACGGTCATGCCGATCGTTGGCCAGCGTGTTCGTTCTTCGCGTAGCATCAGCCAACAACCCCTGAACGCAAGGATGTAGATAGGACTGTAGATGAGCAGTCCGAATTCTTAGTCGAATAGAAGCCCGAGGATGCCCCGCGGAATAAATTCTGCACCGACGTCCTGTGGGGTGCCATAGGGGGCCGTCGGGTCGGGCGTGCCGTACATCACGAAGTATGTGCTGAGCCAGACCACACCAGACACCGCCATCGGTCCCAGCAGGGCTACAGCTGCGAAACGACGTTGCGGCCAGAGCTTGGCGAGTAGCGAGATCGTGAGACCTAGTAACAAGAACGAGAACTTAACGTGCAGCCATGGCAGTATCCCGATGATCGCTCCCCGCACCAGCCACGATTGGATGCGGTTCGGAGCCGGTGCCCACAGCCAAAGCATCGCGAAGGCTGTGATGGCAGAGGCGGGGAGTTCCGGGTAGATCATGTAACTCTGAAATAGAAAGGGAACCGTCAGTGTCGCCGCTACCCATGTTGTCAAGGCAACGCGCGGTGTTTCGAGACGTGCTGCCAGCGAAAAGACGGCTGTGGCGGCGAGCCCGGCGAACACGATGAGGAGAAAGATGGCACCCCGGTGTCCGGCGAGCATATACGCCGGAGCCAAAAGTAGCGGTAGGCCAGGTGCATGCACCGAGTAGGCCACATCGTTGACACCTCGGACGAGGATATGCATCGGTAGAGGGATCGGGTAAAACGTTCGATAGTCACCGGCGTCGTGGTTGTTCTCGATCCGGAGGTCCCCGTCGGCGACCAAACTATGGGTGATAACCAGGTAGTGGGGTTCGTCGCCACCCAGGTCATTCGACCGGTGGACTTGGGTTCCAGCCGCCAGAAAAATGAGGATACTGAGCAAGAATATCCAGCGTGGACCTGGTAAAACTGGTGGCACGCTGGGCACCCACAGCAGCTTCTCACGAACTGCTACGACGAGGCACCCGAAGAGCGCAAGGCCTGCAACAAGCCACCGGAGCGGCCCAGCGAGCGTTAGCATCAACGAAAAGTGGTCGGGGAGGACGGGAAGAAAGGGTACCACCCAAAGAAGAAGAAGGGAGAAAAAGGGGGGGCAGCGCGTGTCCGAGTTGACGCCGGCTTGTGACCGGAAGCGATGCGACTAGACCGAGCACGACGATGCCCGCGACTAGAAACAACACCAGCAAGCGGCTGAAAGGAGCCAGCATGGCGACCCGACGAGCGGTGTCGCCGTTCCAATCGACGACGTAAACCGAGGCGGGAACCAGCCATGCAGCCACCGCTACCGACATACATCCAAGGGTGAGTGTAAGCACCTCTCGGTTTCGTAACGGCTGTTCACTCGGCATCAGATGGAAAGCCCAGGCAATCGACGAGCAGGATAGCACGAAGTTTAGTCAGTCAAACGCAA
>Ga0310121_10000258_pt1 | contig 57553 bp, 50 predicted proteins | sample CB27_Tmax_986_MG_FD_203504 | JGI IMG/M metagenome (GOLD analysis project Ga0310121, IMG submission 203504) | Marine microbial communities from Western Arctic Ocean, Canada - CB27_Tmax_986 | ecosystem: Environmental > Aquatic > Marine > Oceanic | place: Canada: Western Arctic Ocean | collected... | reverse complement strand
ACGGGCTTACCGGTACCTCCAGCAGCAATCAATAGATCGGTTTGACGACTCAGGAATGCCGGAATCTGCAATATGTCAACGACTTCTGCGGCGGCGGCTACCTGTGAAGGCTCATGGATATCCGTCAGAATCTGGAGCCCTGTCTGCTCCTTTACTCGAGATAGGGCTGAAAGCCCTTTGGCCAGCCCAGGGCCTCGCTTGGATGAGAAACGTGTGCGGTTGGCTTTATCAAAAGATGCTTTGAATATCACAGGTAATTGGAAAATCTTCGACCATCTGACGAGTGCCTGTGCTATTTCTAGATTGACCTCGTCATTCTCCAAGACGCAGGGTCCGGCGATAAGTGTGAAGGTATGAAACATCTATTGTTTGTTCGGACTGTTCAGGACCCGACAGCTTCTTTCCTGTTCGAGACAGGAACCGAAGAACTCTGCCCATAGGATGCCGCGGCCTCTATAAAGGATGCAAACAGCGGATGCGGACGGGTCGGTCGGCTCTTTAACTCGGGGTGAAATTGGCCAGCGACAAACCATCGATGATTAGTGATCTCTACCATCTCAACTAAAGCTCCGTCCGGAGATGTGCCGCTGATGGTCAATCCATGGTCATTGAGTAAGTCTCGATAGTTATTGTTCACTTCGAACCGGTGGCGGTGACGCTCGGAAACCTCAGGGGTCCCGTAGATGTCACGGGCCGTAGTCCCTTCGCCGAGAATGCAGGGATAGGCTCCTAGTCGCATGGTCCCGCCTTTTTTGGTCACCTGGCGCTGTGAGTCGAGGAGGCAGATTACGGGGTCAGATGCATCTTCTAGGAATTCAGTGGAGTGAGAGCCTTCTAGATTACAGACATTCCGAGCGAACTCGATTACAGCACACTGGAGGCCAAGACATATACCGAAAAACGGGATTTCATTTACTCGGGACCAGCGTACCGCTGCCAACATTCCTTCGATTCCTCGTTGACCAAACCCTCCCGGGATGAGGAGGCCCTGAAAATCCTTGAGGAGATGTACATGGTTTTCCCCATCAAAGTCCTCTGAGGAGAGCCATTCAACAGAAACTTTCACATCATTTGAGATTCCCCCATGGATTAGAGCTTCCTGAATTGATTTGTAGGAATCAACGAGGTTCGTGTACTTGCCGACGACGGCTATACGAGCCTCGCCTGACTCAGGGTGCTTGAATCGCCTTACCATTTTAGTCCATCCACTAAGGTCGGGTTGTGGCGCGTCCAGTTGTAGTCGCTTTAGGATCACGTCGTCGAGGCCTTGGGCCTTAAGTGCGAGGGGCACTTCATAGATTGTTTCTACATCAAGGCACTCGATAACGCCTTCAAGTTGGACATTTGTGAAGAGCGCTATCTTTTTTCGGATGTCTCCTGAGAGTTTGTGTTCCGTCCGGCAAAGCAAAAAATCTGGTTGAATTCCAATCTGCATAAGCTCTCGCACAGAGTGCTGAGTTGGCTTCGTTTTCAATTCTCCCGCGGCCGCGATATAAGGGATAAGTGTGAGGTGGACAAAAATCACGTTCTCCCGGCCGACATCTACCGGGAACTGGCGGATTGCCTCTAAGAAGGGCAAAGATTCGATATCACCTACGGTACCTCCGATCTCTGTAATCACAACATCGTTTTCGGGCACCAGGCGCTGGATTGCTTCCTTAATTTCATCTGTCACATGTGGTATCACCTGGACAGTGGAACCCAGATAATCACCCCGTCGCTCTTTAGAGATCACTGATTGATAGATACGGCCTGTCGTGATGTTGTTCGCTTGGGAAAGCGATTCATCGATAAAACGCTCATAATGGCCAAGGTCGAGGTCTGTCTCTGCCCCATCATCCGTAACAAAGACTTCTCCGTGTTGGAACGGTGACATCGTTCCTGGATCTACATTTATGTAGGGGTCGAACTTTTGTAGGGTGACCTTGAATCCCCGTTCTTTAAGGAGCCTCCCAATTGAGGCAGCTACGATTCCTTTCCCGAGCGCGGATACCACACCTCCAGTTACAAAGATGTACTTCGTGTTATCGAGGTCCTCATTTTTTCTTGATTTGATCATGCGAAATTCGGGACTCCTTGAGCACTTAGTCTTTCTTCCATGCGCAGAACGTCTGCCATAGTGTCTACACCCGGATCAGCGGCACCTACTATGGCCACCCCAATTTTTAAACCCGCTTCCAGTGGACGAAGTTGCTCTAGAAATTCCAAGCGCTCCAGCTGAGATGGTGCGAGCGCAACCCAGTCATTTAGAGCCTCTCGCGTGTAAGCATAAATTCCAACATGCCGAAGGTACGGCTCACGTTCCAACTCTCCGGATACCGGTCGTTCATCACACTTGTACGGGATTGGGGCTCTGGAAAAATAGAGTGCCCGTCCATTAGCAGCCCTGGCAATTTTTACGACTGCAGGGTCAGTGCGGGCATCATCAGAGTTCAACGGTGTCGCACAGGTACCAACCTCCCAAGCGCCATCGCGTACTAGGTCAATGGTCGCACGAACGTGTGCCTCCTTGAGCAGTGGTTCATCTCCTTGGACATTTGCAATAATGTCATACCCACGGTATTCAGATCGATCTGCTACCTCTGCTACACGGTCCGTTCCTGAAGGATGGTCTGGTGAGGTCATCTCCACCGGTGCCCCTAAAGACCTACAGAGGTTGGCGACTTCAGTGGAGTCTGTCGCTACTACCGCATGATCCAGCACGTTCATTGCTTCTATGCGACGCCAAACCCACTCGATCAAGGGTCTTCCAAGAATGGGGTAGAGAGGTTTATTGGGTAGACGAGCGGATGCGAGTCGAGCTGGGATGATTCCCAGAACTTTGGTGCTCAAGACACGCTTACCAGGCCGAAACGGCGCGAATTTACGACAAAAATCACGCCTTGAAACCTACCTGGACTAGGGGTTAGGGGTCAACTAGTTCGATCGGCTCTAATTAGCATGGAATCAAAGTATCCCACGAATTCAGGATTCAGGTACAAGCTCGGACTCTTATCCCTAATTTTAAAAGGAATGTAGGGTGAGTTTCATCTTGAGGGAGGTTTACCGAAGACCTCCACTATGGTGGCGATTACTTCTCCGGTATTCGTGAAGGTGTGGCTCGCGGCTCCTGGAAGTGAGACCACTTCACCCGGGAGTAGATCGACTGCCTCCTGGCCCTCTACTGTCAACCTGATCTTGCCAGTTACAAGCATGAACACTTGGTAGGTCGCAGTGTTATGCGCATGCAAGCGTCGGGTCGCTCCAGGTTCCGCGTAATCGCGGAGAACTCTAAATGCCGTATCCTCTAGGACAAGCATTGATGAGATTCCAAGATCACCTTGCACAGGTCGAGCACCGTCAGCACCTCCGACAGCCTGCCCGGAAGCATCTGGAGCGGTCACCATAAGGACTGTGAAGAAGCACAGGGTTGCAATACCGGAGGTCGTCGGCATCGGTAACTCCTTGGCCTAGAGGCTAAAGGGAGAGAAAGTTCTTTAACATTTGTTTCCCGTGTTCACTGAATAGTGATTCCGGGTGGAACTGAACCCCCCAGAGCGGTAAGTCCCGGTGATGCATGGCCTGTATCTCGTTTTCCTCTTCAGGTTCTAGACTCCAGGCTACCGGTACTAATTCGGTTGGCAATCTGGTGGTATCGGTCACCAAGGAATGGTAGCGTGCCACTTCCATGGGTGAGGGTAGTCCCTCAAAAATGCCATAACCTTCGTGCCGAACTTGTCCTGTCTTGCCATGCATGATCCTCTGAGCTTGGATGGTCTTACCCCCAAAGGCTTCACCCAAGGCTTGGTGCCCAAGACAAACACCCAGCATAGGAATTCCTGTAGCCCCCAGAATCCTGAAAGCATCCACGGAGATACCCGCTTCAGCAGGTGTTCGAGGGCCCGGTGAAACGACCACTCGTTCGGGTTCCAATTTGATTAGAGCTTCAAGGCTCTCTGCATCATTTCTGATCACAGTTGGCTTTGCGCCAAGGTCGCCCAAGAACTGGACCAAGTTGAATGTGAATGAATCGTAATTGTCGATCACAAGTAGCATATGGATCTCGGAATCTATTAAGGTCCCGCTGCTCAGCTTATAGGTTCCATCTTCCAGAAGATGATTCCCCCAGCCTGTTGCCCGACCTCTATTGACCCAACCAATTGGAATTCCTGGAGGTCATAGGCGTCTACCTTTCCAGGATCTGCACCCTTCCCTTCCACACTGACGAACACGTAACGAGAGTCAGATGTGACGGCGACTCCATGAGTTAGAGTTGTAGTAGAAGTCACAAGTCCAAGACTCTTCCCGGTTGAAGCCTCAAAGAATTGAACTTTCCCAGCACCCTTTAAGGATGCAATGAGAATCTTCCCATCTTCAGAAATTGCCAGATTATAAGGCCCTCCTGGGACAGAAATTCTGCGTTCCAGAGTCCAGTTTTCCCGATCGATAACTAGGATCTCATTACTCTTATTACATGCCACGAAGATAGAGCGCCCATCTGGTGTTGGCTGAGCCCATGTCGGTGAACACGTAGACTCCACAGCCTTCCTGTCGGAAAAGGATTCCAGTGGCCTGGTAATACCAGTTGCACCAGTCACAACCTCCCCGACTTGGTAATCCAGTAGTGCTGCTTCCGAGCCTGTAGTTACTGAGAACCGTCGTGAAACCTCGAATGTACGTGTGTCAATCTCAACTAGTTGATCATCCATCATGCAGTTTGAGTAGACGAATAGACCATCTTTGGCCATCCGTAGACCGTGTGGCATCGTGCACGTTGGTATCTGGTCAACCTCAACAAGATCTGGCGTGTAAACCACTGACACGGTAGACGGCACGTGCTCACCGTGGAGGTTGAAGTTTACGATGAATGCGTAGAGTCCATCTGGGGTCAGGTCTAGCGTCGCTGGAAAATTGCCGAGCAAAATCGGAGGCGCCACCAGGGTATCTGGACCCGCATGGAATTTCCATAGTTTTCCATCGGGAACACCGTGTGCGGTTGTCATGTACAGGTAATTCCCATCAGGTGATATGCTCAGGCCATGAGGTCCCTCCGTCTCAACTGCCATCTCACCAACTGGAGTGGTTTGGTCAAGATCCATTCCGGTCGGACCAAACCGGATGCGGTGGAGAAGGTCTGCAGATTCTGCTCCGACATAGATGTAATAAACCGATTCTGCTCCGGTTTCTTGGAGGGTCGGAGTTAGCGGGGCGCCTCTTCTCCCTGCACATCCTGTGATAGTCAACACTACCACGAGCTTCCACATGTTCATCGTCCTAAAGCTGTACAAAACATGCTTAGCATGTGGTCTGGGTTATTCAAGCTGGGAATTCTCACTTGACCCGCTTCAGACCAACTCACATGCCATATCTTCAGCGCAACACATTGGTGACTTGATCATACCGTGACCGTCGGGGCATTTCGATACATCAACTTCTCTCCCGTCACCAGTAGTGATCTTATCATGGGCCAACTCTTGTCCACACTGAGCGCAGGTAATATTCACGCTCATATCACACTGCTCGCAGGTATACGTTGCCATTCCTTCGTCTCCTCGTTGAATAAATTGACGGATTAATAGAAACCTCTAACTGGGCACAGTAATAGACTAAGACGTTCCGGTCACGTATTCAGAAGGCTTGTGCACTCTACCCACAAGCCACGATAATCATCGTTATCATGGGAGCCCTCGCCTGGATCCTTGGGCTAAGCCTCGGGACTTCTTTCGCATGCTCGATCCTTGAGGCTGTGTTTCTCTCTGTGAGTCACCCCTATATAGCCCTCCTTAAGGAGCAAGGGGAATGGGCTGGGGAATGGCTTGGAGAGGCTCAGGAACACGTCGACGAGCCTATCGCTGCAATTCTCACGCTAAACACTATTGCCCATACGGTGGGAGCGACACTTTCCGGGGCTGTGGTTCAGGAGTTGTTCGGAGACCCTTTTCTTACAGCCTTCTCCATAGGGCTTACGTTGGCTGTACTTATTGTTTCAGAAATCATTCCGAAGACTCTTGGGGCCAGGCACTGGAGGCGACTGGCGAAGCCGGCTGCCTACATCTTGCGGGGAATGGTCTTTGTCATGAAGCCTATCTTGTGGCCCTTAGGATGGATATCGCGCAGTCTCACACCCAAAGGCGAACAAGCAATAGTTAGCCGAGATGAACTTGCGGTTCTCACAGAAATAGGTCTGCGTGAAGGGACGCTTGACGTAGAAGAATGGCAGGTCATGAACCGGGTCATCAGGCTCGATGAAGTCTCGGTAGGCGAAGTGATGACACCAAGAATGGATATGACTGCGATCCCCATAAGTGCAACGATAGAAGAAGTACAGCATATCATGCTGGAGACAGGTCACCTAAGGGTTCCAGTCTACCAAGAGACGGTCGACAATATCATTGGCATCCTCGTGGCTAGAGATGTCTGGCGAGCCTCCCATTCTGGTATGCAAGATCTAAATCGACTGATCCGCAATGTCCCCTTTGCGCCCACTTCTAAGCCGGTGGAGGACCTGATCCCAGAAATGAGGGCCGAGCGAGTTAAGATGGCTATCGTAGTCGACGAATTCGGAGGAACAGCCGGACTCGTGACTCTCGAGGACCTGATCGAAGAGATCGTGGGAGAGATCCAGGACGAACATGAGACTGACGAACCGATTCCTTTTCGGCAAATAGGGAGCGGCTCTCTTCAGGTATGGGGTGGGGTGTCATTGCGAGATGCCATCGCGAGACTTGGTTTTACCCTGATGCCCGATGAGGAAGAGGGTTACGATACGATTGGAGGCCTAGTGTTCGGACGCCTTAATCGCCTTCCTCTGATAGGTGACACTGTCAAAGTAGACGGGGGCATTCTCCAGGTTGCGAAAGTACGAGGCCGACGCATTGAGTATCTCTTGTTCTCGCCGGACGACACAGAGAGTCTTTCTCTTCCTTAGGATACTTCCTTGTCGGGAAGTTCTTTCAATGCCTCTAGCTCATCCAGTTGTTCAACTACTTCTGAAGCTCTTGGCCTGGATTGAGCTTGTTCTTCCATCCAAAAAGAGATGGCTAGGAGGATCGCTCCACAGCTAATTGCCATATCGGCAACGTTGAAAATCGGAAAGTCCCATCTTCCGAGGTCAATGGGTCCAATGAAATCTACTACTCCCCTGCCCCAGCGTACCCGATCGTACAGGTTACCGAGAGCGCCTGAAATAACTAGTGAAACAGAGAAGATTTTAAGAAAGTCATTCTCACTTGTTTGCTTGAGTAGCCCACCCAGTAGAGCTAGTGCAAGTATTGTCACTGGCACGAAAAACCAGCGTGAGTCCTCTCCTATACTGATTCCAAAAGCGGCGCCTTTGTTGAAAGCCAGGGTAAGAGGAATTAGTCCTCCAAATAGCTGACTACTACTGTATGAGAGGGCCTCGAGGGCCCAGCGCTTTGTGACTAGGTCCAAGATGATGATTGGAGAAAATGTGAAAGCAAAGATTACTAGCTTTAAGTGCACGTCGCCTAGCCTCCCGTAGCTGATGAGGTACTGGGGGATTCCTCTAAGTAGGTCTGAAAATGGAGGCGGGGGGAGTCGAACCCCCGTCCGCATATGGCTCCGGAAAAGCTTCTACGTGCGTAGATCACTGGGTAATCTCACCTCGGGTGGTCAGCGACCAACCAAACCCTTAGCCAGCCGTCGAATGTCTCATCCCCTGACTCGACGGCGGAGCCTGGGAACCAGCCCGACTTATCGTCGCCTCTAAACCTGTCTCGGGCAGGCAGTTAAAGAGACGGGCACGTAAGTAAGCTTACGCAGCCAGCGCCAGATTATCGTTGGCAGCTAAAAATATTCTCGAAGATTCATGAGGATCGAGACCTCAGCACGCTACTCTACGTTCACCAAACACGTCGAAACCGTGACGCCCCCTATGAATTATGGATGGGTCTGTCAAAAATCTACTCAGAGAAATTTAGTCCCGATTAAGCCCATTAGTCTACCCATCTCCTTACCAGAACCCTATGAATGCTCCCCTGTATAAGTTTGAAGGTAGTTCTCTAGGAGCTCCTTAACCTCAGAGAGGCTTGTCGTTCGAAATAGCTTCGTGCGGAGTTCACGTCCATCCGGAAGGCCCCTTGTGTACCAGCCGAGATGCTTCCGGAAATCGATTATTGCTCTTTGAGGGTCCCCCCCAAAAGCAATTGCGTTTCCAGCGTGCACCAAACAGATATTCAAGCGTTCTGCTAGATCGGGTGCTGGCGGCCTCGGTTTTCCGTCGAGCACTGCCCTTGCTTCCCTGAAAATCCAAGGATCCCCATGGGACCCACGGGCGATCATAATTCCTGCGCATCCTGTTTCATCCCTCATGCGATAGGTATCCTGGGCACAAGAGATATCTCCGTTTCCGAGGACAGGGATATCTAGTGCTTCAACTACAGCCCGAATCTCACTCCATCTAGCGTTTCCCTTATACATATCTGCTCGGCTTCGGGGGTGAATACAGAGTACCTGTGCTCCGGCATCTTGGCACTTAAGACTTATGCCAACTGGGTCACGAGACTGCTCATTAAAGCCGCTCCTGATTTTCACTGTTGTCGGAAGTAGAGTTGCTTCATCCACTGCCCGAATGATTGAAGCCACTAGGCCTAAGTCGCGGAGACAACCGGATCCTCCATTGCGTTTAACCACCTTCTTCACCGGACATCCAAAATTGATGTCAATGAAATCCGGTCCATATGTCTCTGCAACGAACGCAGCAGCGTCCGCCATCATGTCCGGATCAGCCCCAAAAATCTGGATGCCGATTGGATGTTCTTCAGTATCGAAGCGGAGGTATTCGCGAGAGCGAGGGGATCCCATAACTATTCCAGTCGCGCTCACAAATTCACTCACTACAACATCCGCTCCGTAGGAACGGCAGAGTCTGCGGAATGGAGATTCGCTCACACCTGCCTGTGGAGCCAGGTAAAGAGGAGTAACCCCTCTGTTAAAGAGTTCTAGGAAATCACTAGGCATGAGATCGATTAGGTTTGTGGAAGTGGCACTTCTCTTCCATCATCGTGCCTTACCGTAACGCCAAGTCCGTCAAGGTAGTTAAGCATAGGAATCAGTTGTTTGCGGCTAAGCGGAAGGGCTTCACGAAATGCTGATGGCCCCAGCTTTGCTTGGCCCCCGAGAAGATTACGTACACGCTGGATCGCTGCCTCGAACTCATTCTTTAATACGTAATATCCATCTGCAATACCAACTAACTCCTCATTTTCTTCAAGGAATTTCAACAATCCCCAGACATCTGGATGACGGGCCAGATGTGGAGGTAACTCTCCTACGAGGGGAGCTGCCAGCCCCATCGTAGTATAGATATCACGGATTTCTGCAACTAACTGTTCTTGTCGTGGTGATAGATGGGGCTGGTATCCATGATTCTTAACCCCACTCCCTTGCCTTTCAAGGGTCCCCTCTTCAGTAAGCTTATCGATAACCGCATCTGCTATTTCGGGGGCAGCCCAGGTAGGTAGGCTGGACCTGAGAATAGGTAGTGGGATCGTACTACGGAGTGGCTTTTCGATATGCCCGTGTTGAACTGCACGTAGGATTAATCCTTCAGCTTTAAGAGCAATCTCTCTAGAGAAGAGTCGATCAGATGTCTGTAATCCACCACCGGCCTGCACTTGGGTAACCGCGTTCCGGGCAATTCCAGGTGGTAAGCCAGAAGTGATCGGGATAGCATTGGTGTCTATACCATACCAGGACGCTATTGAGAGGAGGGCTTCGACAGCCGCGATCGGTTCGCCCTCAAGAACCTTCTCAAGAGCGTCCCGGACAGACTTGGCCATAAATTTTCGTTTAACCGGCTGTGGTTCAGCTACGATCCCCCCCCCGATTGTAATCATTGGTGAATAGGCTCGGAGGATGATTCTATCACGGGCCCGGGCGACTACGGGCTCTTCAAGACGAAGTTGTATCCAACCTTGAGCGCCTGAACAAATCTCCTGTTTCGTAAGCAAGGCGCAACGAGCCATAACTTCTGAGGTGCCGATATGGACACGAATCCTCTGATTGTGCTTAAGGGTCCATTTCGTTCCTTGGATGAGCTGAACATGCGCAGTTATCATCCAAGAGCTCTTCCAGTTAGCATCTGAAACTAGAGTGGCTCCTCGGGTGACGGTTTGCCTATCTGAACTGGATCCACTGAGTGCCACGGCAATCCGATTGCCAGCAGTGGCTCTTTCAACATCACTCCCATGCACTTGGAGTTTACGTACCCGTGATTCGAATTCGTTCGGAAGAAGTCGGACATGCTCACCCTTTCTTAAGGTGCCAGTCCATAGTGTTCCGGTGACGACAGTCCCGGTGCCTTGAATTGTAAAGACTCGGTCTAAGGGGAGACGAGCAAGATCATCATTGTCCCGTTGTCCGATACGCTGGACTGTTTCCGCAAGTTCCTCTACGAGGGCATCTAGCCCCTCTCCATTGATTGTGGATGTGAAGACCACAGGGGCTCCAGCATACGGGGTATCTGTTAATAGCTCTTCCACGTCACTTCGAACAAGTTCACGCCATTCCTCATCCACCAGATCAGACTTTGTGAGCGTGACAACCAATTCCTGAACACCAAGAAGTTCGAGGATAATCAGATGCTCTTTAGTCTGAGGCATGACCCCTTCATCTGCGGCAATAATCAGGAGGACCAGGTCCATTCCTGTGGCTCCCGCTACCATCGAGCGGACGAACGCCTCATGCCCAGGTACATCCACAACTCCCAAGCGCTGGGTACCAAGAGATAATTCAGCGAATCCTAATTCGATTGTGATTCCCCGGCTCTTTTCCTCTTTCAGACGGTCCGTATCAGTTCCAGTAAGGGCATGTACTAAGGCAGTTTTCCCATGATCGATATGCCCAGCGGTACCGAGGATCAATTGGTTCACTGTCGTTCAACATCTTCAGGTAGGAGCCGTCGTATAAACTCCAACGATTTTAGAGGCCGCGATACGACATGATAGCTCAGAAACTGAGAGAGTACCGCCAGATGCTTTTTTGGATGGTCAATTGTATTGTCGATCCTCCCCTGAACTAATCGCGTAATTTGGAGTCGGGCTTCTGGACCAATCCGAGGGCCGTCCACTGTTTGACTGCACCCAAGGCAAGCTATCCCTCCAGCTGGGAAATCAAACCGCCCAACTTCATCTTCGACAAACTCAAGCTCACACCGAATACAGGTCTTTAGTTGGGGTTCATATCCGAGTATTCGGGTAATCTGCCAGACACCAGATAGGGCCGCTGTTGGTCCTTGTGCGGGGTCAGCAGACTCTAAGGTGTCTAGCCCAGACTCGATTGCTTTGAAGAGTTCTGGACGGCACTCTTGATCAGCATGCAGAAGGACGAGCTCAGCGACAGCTGAAGCCCCCGAGAAGCGAATAATATCCCTGGCGAGCCCTTCTCGAATCCGCGTACAGGAGTAGTCCTTCATTGTCTGGAGGTCCCGATGGTTTTTTAGGTATAAACTCACGGTACCTGTAGCGAATGTCCCAATTGCCATATACCCCCGCCCGCTCCGATCACGCACACCCTTCGCCATTGCACTTACCAGGCCGTGATCTTTGGTATAAAACCTCAGAATTCTACTTGTATCACCGTAGTCGTGTGATCGTAGAAGCACTGCCGTGGTAGTGACGGGAGCCACCTAGTCAGTCCTAATAACGCGCTGTATAAGTTTTGTGCGCTCCATGAGATATTCTTCGTGTTCCCTCTCGCTCCTGTCCTTTTGACTCACAAAGGTCTCGTCTAGAAGCGCAATCCGGTGAAGCGTTGATTTACGATCGCCCAGATCGATTGTGGCCTTTTGTGTATTACCTATGATCGGGTCACGATTCAAGAGGAAAAGTCCCGCCCCCCCAAGTATTATTCCTAGTATTACACTCATCCAAGCTACTGGAAGCTCGAGGGGGATTTGAGTTTCAGATAAGTTGATACTCGAGCCTGCTAGGTTGTCCCCTGAGTATCTACGATAGGTGGTCCCGGGTTCGAGCTCGATTCGCGGGAGAGAATCGAGGCCTTCCACTGTCATTGGGGGTGCCGGTTCTCGGACCAACAGTTCCATGACTGTAGTTAGGCCCGGCATTGGAATTGATACAAAGGGCTCGTCGAGCATGTAGGTCACGACAAAGAGTCTTTCTCCTGGGGGCAAGGGTGTTCTAATGCGGAGTTCGCCGGATTCTAGAGTTATAGATTCCGGAGACATCTCCGCTTGTCCTAATTCAAAATCGGTGGCTCCAGGAATCAGTGGGTAGCTCCAGACGAATCCTGGATCTTCTGAAACCAAGGTTCTGCCGGTTTCATTATACACCTCGATAAGGTCAGTGATGTGCCATCGGTTACCATCGAATTCAAAAAACACGTTTCGAATTTCGATCGGAAGAACAGCTCCACCAGAAGGAGCGAAAGCCGTATCATAAGTCTGGATTTTATAAATCGAATCTAGATGTTCTGGTTCAGTTAAAGGAGCCCCGAAATAGAGGACCCCATCATGTCTGATAGATGCGAGATAGATATCTCTGATGGCTGGGTCGGGTGGATTAGGTAGAGATAAACTGAAAGTTCCGTCGGTCCCTAAGGGAACAGAATCTAACTCGCCCTGGGTTCCGTCGATGAGATGATGAAGGACTACCGTTCCATTTCTCAGCGCCTCATTCCCAAGTAAGGCCTGACCTTGAAGAAGGGTGCCGTGCTCGCTTTGAGCGAGCACGATGCTTGTGTTTGTGAAAAGTCCTGTTGCTGTAAGGAGGCTTGCTAAAGCGAGTTGGCTTGCATACCGCCAGTGATCAAGGAGTAAAGCGACCAAAATCCTCAGGGTTAAGCCTTCGAAGATGCTCCTCAAGTTCGTCGGGAGCCATAAAGGACGGCGAGGAGAAGGGTTCTTTCCCAGACGATTCCAACTCTCCCGCACTAAGATCTCCAGGGATTTCAAGAAGCTCTTCGTGAGCAAACATTTGCGTATCAGATCGCAGAGCGATTGCTATCGAGTCAGAGGGGCGCGCGTCTAACGAGATAAGTTCACCATTCTTAAGAACCAAGAGTTCCGCATAGTATGTACTGTCTTCAACCCGACTGATCACGACTTTTTGCAGCGTTCCGCCGAGTTGCTTCATTACGGTACAAAGGAGGTCATGAGTTAGTGGGCGTGCAAACTCCATTGCTGCGAGTTCTGTTGCAATGGCACTAGCCTCCCCTGGACCGATCCAGATTAGGAGCACTCGTTCACCTAAAAGTTCTTTGAGCGTCACAACTGGAGTATTCGTGGTCCCATCAACCCACAGGCTCTGAACTCTGACTTCAACCAGCAATCGAAGTTCCTCCGACAGATAGATCCATACAGCATATAACACACCGACTGGGCTCCCACAAATACTCCAAAGTGGCTTATGGGTTCTTTAGAGATCAGGGAAACTAAGACTTCTTGACCCGCCTGAGTCCAATGTTTCTAGTTGGTGCATCATTTGTGTTAACTCCCCAAGGCGCTCTTCAAGTCATCCACTCGGTCAGTTAGCTCCCAAGGAAAGAATTGCACCTCGCCCCCACCCGCTTCTGGAACTCTCGTTTCTGGTGTGCGACCGAAGTGACCATATGCCGCTGTCGACGTATAGATGGGCGCCCTGAGTCCGAGTTGGTCGATAATCCCTGACGGAGTAAAATCAAAAACCTCTGATACTGCACGGGCAAGTTCGTATTCAGAAACTTGAGCCTCCCGAAGATCTGTCACGAGGACAGAAACGGGTTCCGCTACACCGATTGCGTAGGCCAATTGAATTTCACATCGAGTAGATAAACCCGCTGCAACAACATTCTTGGCGGCCCAGCGAGCTGCGTAGGCACCTGACCGGTCCACCTTTGTGGGATCCTTACCCGAGAATGCTCCGCCTCCATGACGTCCTAAGCCACCGTATGTATCTACAATGATCTTCCGCCCCGTTAGACCTGCATCACCATGGGGTCCTCCGGTAACAAAACGACCGGTAGGGTTAATGTGGAAGATACAATGTTCATCAACGAGAACCTCAGGTAAGACAGGCGTAATGACTTTCTCTATAATAGTGTTTGTGATCTCGGAATGTCCTACGTCCTCACTGTGTTGGGCTGACACTACGACTGTGTGTATCCGCAGTGGTCGTCCATCCTCATACTCAACAGTTACTTGAGATTTTCCATCGGGTCTCAGCCAAGGTATTTCTCCGATCTGTCGAACGCGGGCAAGCTGTCTAGTAATCGCGTGTGCGTATTGAATTGGTGCCGGCATCAATTCCGGTGTTTCATTCGTTGCGTATCCAAACATCATCCCCTGGTCTCCTGCTCCACCTGTATCAACACCCATTGCAATGTCACCGGATTGTTGATCAATACTGGTGAGTACGGAACAGGTGAGAGCATCAATCCCATAATCCGCATCGGTATAGCCTATCCGAGACAGAGTACCTCGAACGACGTCAGGAATGTGGACCCACGACTGTGTTGAGACTTCACCCGCTACCAGAGCGAGTCCCGTAGTCACGAGCGTCTCACAAGCGACACGTGATTTTGGATCTGATGCTAAAAGGTGATCGAGCACAGAGTCAGAAATCTGATCCGCAACTTTGTCAGGGTGTCCCTCGGTTACTGATTCAGAAGTGAATAAAGTCCGCGCCAAGTGCTTATCCTTTTTGGAGATTACCGAAAGAAACGCTACCTGATCATTAAGAGATCGACAAGTTCCAGCGTCCTTGAAATACCCTTAAGTCTGCCGTGTTACCGATCCCATCCGCGAGGCATTGAATGACCTCAGCACTAGCCGCTCCCGACAGAGCTTGTTTGGCTGCAGCACGAGCATCTTCCATTCTGGTTTCATGAATCAACTCTTGAATTTCTGGCAATGAAGGCCAGGCCATTGAGAGCGCCGTGATATCCAATCCTAAGAGCAGGAAGGCGCCCAAAGGGTTCGATGCCATTTCGCCACAGACACTCGAGGCAAACCTAGTCAGGCGCTCATTGAGCGACCAACTGCGTCAAGAAGTCCTCCGTCGCACGGGCAGATTTATCCCAGGAAAAGTTTTCTGCAAATTGCCGGGCACGCCGTCCCATTTCCTCACGAGCCTGATGGTCTGATAGCAGCGAACCGATGGCCAGAGCAAGTTCTTCCTGGTCACCATGAGGAACCAGTAGGCCAGTCTCACCAGATACGACAGATTCTCGAAGTCCAGGTGAATCACTAGCCACGGTTGGAGTCCCGCAAGCGCTTGATTCGATACAGGAAATACCCCAGCCCTCTTTGGATGATGTGAGCGCGTGAAGCCAGCATGTCCGTAAGAGTTCTAATTTCCTCTCTTCACTGACATATCCCATGAAGTCTACCTGATTAGTGATGCCGAGTTTGATACAGAGGGATTCAAGTCGTCCACGGTCATCACCTGTTCCTGCTATCTTGAGCGTCACTTCTACACCCTCCTGTGCCAGCTTATCGACTGCATGAAGAAGTAGGTCAACATGTTTGTACTTCTTGAGTCGGCCTAAATAGAGGACTGTTGGGTCTTCTGTACGAGTATGGTTGGGGTGAGGGGTGTACCGGTCGAGGTCAATTCCGTTTGGGATCACTTCAATCTGTTCAGGGCGGAATCCTCTCTTCACTAAATCCTCTTTCGTGCTTTCAGAGACAGCGATCGTAGGAGTTTTAGAGAAGATCCAAGGTATCGGCCGCTCGAATAGCCAAGTCGCTGATGCGACTGGGATCCCGGCCTCTTCAAAGGCAGTTAGGCCAAACAGATGGTGTACAAGTAAGACAATGTTTGACCGAGTCCAGCACGGCGTGAAGAGAGACACCTTATTGAGATCTTCCACTACCACATCAAATGACTCATGAGAAAGGCAACGTATATAGTATGCGGGGGCGGCGAATAAGAAGGTATAACGGCCACCGGTTCGGTGAACATTAATCCCATCAAGGTCTACTCGCGCAGCACAACCACTCCAGCCTGATGTTAGGAGCGTGACCTCATGTCCTAGCTGGACCATACGGCTAAAGGTTTCATGGAGATGGATTTCGGCGCCGCCGGCTAAGGGGTTTTCCCGGTCGAGCCAATTCACGACCAGAATGCGCATTGGCTAACCCGTCAGATTTTGTGGAATTGTTTTGTCTTTCGATTGGTCTTTGAAAACTGCATCGAGGACACCATTCACAAAGCGGGGTGAATCACTCCCACCGTATGCTTCTGCCAAGAGGATGGCCTCTTGGATAGACACTTTAGGTGGGACCTCGTCCAGATAAACAATCTCTACTGCTCCAATCCTTAGGATTCCTCTGTCAATACTCGAAACACGGTCAAGATGCCAGTTATCCAACGCCGAACGAATATAAGTATCTATCTCCTCGAGGTGATTCTCGATCAGCGTTACTAGCGTTTTTATGTACGGTAGTCTTGTCTGTGAAATAAGACGTGTGGCAGTTGTATCCCTGAGCGCGTCTATCAAGCTGCCGCCGAAACCTGAGCTCTCCCATCTGTAATGAATTTGGAGGACCCAGGCTCGTGCTCGTGTTCGATCGATTCGGCTGCGGCGAGCATACGTTGGCCCACGCTTCTCGCTCAATTACCAGCCAACCTTGCATAAAGGTCTACCATCTGAAGGGCTGCTGCTGCTGCCTCGTAACCCTTGTTATCTGCCCCCTTACCGGCCCTTGCCAGCGCTTGTTCGCGGTTGTCAGTGGTAAGCACACCGAACAAAATTGGGATGGACGCTTCCCGGGCAACAGCAGACACTCCGTTATTTGCTGCGGAGCATACGTAGTCAAAATGAGGAGTTTCACCTCGGATCACACATCCCAGCGTTACGATTGCATCATGACGATCAAGCCGAAGCACTAGCGATGCTGCTTGTGGTAACTCCCACGCTCCCGGGACACGTATGATCTCAATTGATTCCGGCTTCAGTCCGTATTCTCTAAAGCAACCCACTGCTCCTGCGACCAAGCGATCAGTGACATCCGTATTGAACTGACTAGCTATGACCGCGATGGAGAGGTTGGTAGGGTCAATTTCGCTCGGCAAGACACTAACTGGTGCCCCATCACTACTCATAAGGTGTGACCCAGCTTAGAGCGTTTGGTCTCGAGATATCGTTCATTGTGTTGGTTTGGTTCTACCTGCAGTGTCTCAGTACCAGTGATTTCAATATCATAGCCATCCAAACCTACTATTTTCCGTGGATTGTTTGTGAGGAGGCGAATCGAGTGGAGGTTCAGGTCCAGAAGGATTTGCGCCCCAATACCATAATCCCTGAGGTCGGGTTTGAAGCCCAGTTTTTCATTGGCTTCGACCGTATCTAGCCCTTCATCCTGAAGCTCGTAAGCCTTCACCTTATTTCCTAGCCCAATCCCTCGGCCTTCCTGTCTAAGGTAGACGATTGCCCCTTGGCCTTCGGCATCAATCTGTCGCATAGCAGCAATCAGTTGTTCACCGCAGTCACATCTCATAGAGCCAAATACATCGCCCGTCATACATTCAGAGTGCATTCGAACCAAAATACCCGACTTGCCGCCCGGATCCCCCTTTATAATTGCAAGGTGCTCACGACCATCAAGCATACTTTCGTAGGCTATGACGTGGAACTCCCCCGACTTTGTTGGAAGTTTGGCCTCAGCAACACGTCGTACGATTCGGGTTTTTGTCAGCCGGTATGAGACCATCTGAGCCACTGTTATGAACCTTAGGTCGTGTTCAATGGCGAGATCTTTTAGCTCGCTCCGGCGAGCCATCGTCCCATCTTCGTTCAGGATCTCACAGATTACTCCAACCGGAGGCAGGTCAGCCATTCGAGCAAGGTCCACCGAAGCTTCCGTCTGCCCAATTCTCCGGAGAACTCCACCAGGTTTTGCTCGGAGTGGAAAGATGTGACCGGGACGCCTCAGGTCATTAGGGTCAGAGTTTGGGCTAGTAAGGACTTCGATTGTCTTTGCCCGATCTTGAGCACTAATTCCTGTCGTCACGCCGAAACGACGGTGAGCATCTACCGAGACCGTAAAAGCTGTTTCTTGCGGATCAGTGTTGCGTCGGGTCATAAGCGGAAGATCAAGATCATCCGCTCGCTCATCGGTTAACGCCACGCAGATTAGGCCTCGGCCATGTTTGGTCATGAAGTTCACATGATCAGGCGTGACTTTAGCCGCAGCCATGACCAAATCTCCTTCATTCTCACGGTCTTCATCGTCAGCTACGATAATCATCCGTCCCTCTCGGATGTCTGCTATCGCCTTCTCTACTGTGTCGAAGTCCATTGTCTCTCTCTCACACACCCCGTTTTGAGAGAATCTTGCTGACGTATTTCCCAATAAGATCTCCCTCGACATTCACTCGATCCCCAGATTCAAGATCACCGAGGTTTGTGTGCTGAAAGGTGAAGGGTATCACACCAATCTGACAAACACAGTCTTGCCGTAGCTCGCTAATAGTTAAGCTCACGCCGTTAATAGCGATTGATCCCTGCGAGATTGTGAGTGCATGGACGTCTTTATGGATGGAAAAATCCATCATCCAATACTCCCCTTCCTTAACAGACTGAACGAGGTGCCCCGTACTATCCACATGTCCTTGAACGATATGGCCATCTATATGCCCCCCTACCTGAACAGCTCTTTCTATATTGACTCTTTTCCCTACCTCATACGTTCCTGCAATCGTTAGCTCAAGTGTCGGGCTGATAACATCGAAGACAAGGTACTCGAATGTCACTGAAGTTACTGTTAGGCAGGCGCCATCTACTGCCACTGACGCGCCCGGCTTCAGTTGGCCTGCGAGTCCGGGAGCCTCTATAGAAAAACGTCGGATCCCTTGATGGTCCACGATTTCAGTAATCCGTCCTGTCTCCTCTACTATCCCATTGAACATCAGTCGGATTTCCGGTCAAGCACGATAAGAGTGTCCCGACCGTGCAATTCTGGAGGCCGTGCTGGAAGAAAGTTGTCCCATTTCAATGTGTCTCCGCTATCGCCGAACGCCGGAATACCCGCTGAGCCAAGTGTTTTGGGGGCCACGAATAAGTATAGGCGTTGAACTAAGTCTTTTCGAATTAGGCTATTCGCTAGCTTGGCTCCACCCTCACACAGGACTGATCGAACACCTAATTCCTGAACAACTCTTATAATTGATCTAAGATCGAGACCCTGATCGGATTTTGGGACTGAATGCACATGAGCTCCGAGCAATTCAAGCCTTGTGATTTCGATTTCAGGGGCATCCTGATGGGTGAATATATGAAGAGGATTGAGCTCTACATCATCGAATATCACAGCATCACTGGAAAGTTCAGCACGGGCATCTAAAACGAGTCTTCGGACCTGGCTTCGCCCTCGCGGGGCCATTCGCACTGTCAGGCGTGGGTTGTCCACTCTAAGGGTCCCATTTCCAATAAGAATTGCGTCGAAGCCTGTTCTCAGCCGATGGACTTCTCGTTCTGCTTCCAGACCAGATATTTGGGTCCGGACCCCACCAGACAGTCCGATATAGCCATCCATGCTGAGAGCTAATTTTAGGGCTATGTAGGGAGTTTCATGAGTCGCGACATGGAAAAATGACGGATTTTCTGTTCGTCCGATGATTGAGTCCCATACTGGGCCCACTACCTCTATCCCCCCTCCGGTCAATGTACGCCGCCCACCGCCTTCTTCTACCCCGGGTTCAGTTGCACCGTAAACGACACGAGATACGCCAGCCTGGACCAATGCCTGAGAACATGGCGGCGTTTTGCCTTCGTGATTACATGGCTCAAGACTTACATAGGCTGTTGCCCCCTCTGCTTTGCTCTTAGCAGCTTCCAGAGCAATTATCTCGGCGTGGGGGCCTCCAAACTCTCTATGATATCCTTCGCCCACAACCTGATTGTTCAGCACAATAACACATCCAACGAGTGGATTGGGATGCACTCGACCCCATCCCCGTCGGGCGATCTTACGTGCCCAGTCAAGGTATGCTAGATCTTCTCGGGAAAGCTCTGCTTGATCAGAAATCTGTACTTCGTTCATCGCTTGATATTAATCATCGAACGCTGAGCCGGGCAGCTAAGCTTAAGAATCCAGATCCGTGGTTGGGATCGATAGGCCCTAGGGCGTGTCCCTCTAGCATCGGAGGTCCAAAGGCCCAACCGAATTCAGTTGACAACTGCAGGATTAATAGACTCAAAGAAACACCACTGAATAGAACTGGACGGCGAAGACCTAGTAGAGCGCTAAACTCTGCAGGGTCGCTACCCTGCGGTAATACAGTGAGTTTGACTTCAGAGTTATACGAATCTAAGCCAGCCCCGGCCATCAATCCTAGTGAAGACATACTCTTGCCAATAGTTAGGCGTACTGAGGAGATCGAGGGTTCTATCACAAGACCAGTTGAATAGTGGCCAGATTCCCAATCAAGCATCAGGCGACCCATAAACCTACGGGAAATACTGAGCGCGATTCCAGGAAGGGTGAATGTTTCACGCACTAGCCCGAGGCGAATACCCAAAGAGAATGCTCCCTTTCTACTATCAAGCCCAACTTCCTTTGGGAAGAAAAGTAGATTTCCTTGAGCCATGAGGTCTAAAGAGAACAGCCCACCTACAGTCGGCTTTATTTGAAAACCTTCAAACAATCCTGCAATGAGATTTCCCTGGATTGTCCCAAGTACAAACTCCGTTTTGGCCAGGCCGGCCACAGGCTCGTGGGTGAGGACTGGAATATGGGCCCTTAGTCCGCCTGCCCGAAACGAAATGTCGAACCTGGGGGTATTCCTCCTAAGTGGACCCCAGCCCCCAGGCGCAGGAGAACCCAAGCCAAGCAGGAGTCCCGTGTCTGTGAGGAGTCCGCGGGCAGCTAGGGTGCCATCGACACACGCGTGTGGAATTAGTGGCGCACGTTCAACACATCCTGAGACCAACGCCTGCACTTGTTGTGATGAGCCAGCCGATGGTGAGAATAAAACTAGTAAGATGAGCAATACCAGCGCCCGAGTGCTCACCTGTATTTGATTCCCCCCCCATCTATGATTTCTCCAATCACCCAAGCATCGCTCCCCTTCTCACGAGCTGATGAAATCAGTGGTGAGGTCTGTGTCTCTTCTGCCACGGCGATCATTCCGACACCCATATTGAACACACGATCCATCTCTTCGGTTGAAACACCACCGCCCTCTTGGAGGATGCGGAAGACCGGAGGTATCTGCCAGGAAGATCTATCGATTACTGCCCCTAATCCTTGAGGCAGCACTCTTTGAAGGTTCCCCGGAATCCCGCCACCAGTGATATGGGCAAGCCCTTCGATTGAGTCTTGGGACAGAGCTTCGATGAGGACGGGCAGGTAACTTTGATGAACTGTCATCAATTCTTCCGCAACAGTTTTCCCCAAACCGGAGAGTTCACTGCTATGTGACAGGCCCATTAGTTCGAATATGATATGCCTTGCTAGGGTGTACCCATTCGTGTGCAAGCCGGAGGAGGCGTAACCGACAAGGATATGGCCTTTCTTAATTCTAGATCCATCCAAGAGAGAAGCTTTACCCACGATCCCTACTATGAATCCCGCCAAATCATATTCACCTGGCGAATAGAGATCCGGCAGCTCTGCTGTTTCGCCTCCAAGCAGGGCACAACTGTTCTCCTTACATGCCTGAGCTACGCCTCGGACCACTTCTGAGACCACTGCTTCCTCGAGTTTCCCTAGCCCCAGATAGTCAAGAAAAAAGAGTGGACGTGCCCCTTGGACGAGTATGTCGTTCACGCAGTGGTTCACGATATCACGGCCAATCGTATCGTGAACTCCAGTCATAAAAGCCAATTTAATTTTAGTACCTACCCCATCAGCACTTGATACTAGGATGGGGTCTGCCACATCTCCGGGGACCCGATAGAGGCCGCCAAAACTGCCGATTTGTGAAAGCGTCCAGGCGTCCGCTGTTGATTGAACTAGTTTTCCAAGGCTTTGTACAGAACGCTCAGCAGCATCCAAGTCAACTCCTGCTTCGCGATACTTCATATCACTCTCAGGCAAAATGCTGTGCTCCCTCATCAATCTCAAAACTTGTCATAGCACTGAGTTTTCTTACACGCCCGAAAATGTCTGATTCAGTCAGGTTCCTAAGGGCATCAATACTGAACTTCTCTACCGCGAATGAAGCGAGCACAGAGCCATATACCACAGCTCGCCGAAGGTCCGCAACTGAAGTGGAATCTTTTTGCGATATGTATCCAAGCAGTCCTCCTGCAAAAGCATCACCTGCGCCGGTCGGGTCAAGTACCTGCTCCAGAGGGAATCCTGGTACGAAAAAGACCCAGTCGTCAGCGAAGAGCGCAGCCCCGTGTTCTCCCTTTTTTACCACAACCATCTGAGGTCCCCTTTCTTGGATCCATCGGGATGCTTGGATTAGGTTTGATTTCTCCGAGAGTTGACGGGCCTCTTCATCGTTGAGCATAAGGATGTCAACCCTGGCCAGTAGGTCGATGAGGGATTCACGTTTACCCTCAATCCAGTAGTTCATGGTGTCACAAGCTACCAAGCTGGGTGAATCGACTTGGTCTAATACCTGGTGCTGTAGAGTTGGGTCTATGTTTCCTAAGAAAACATATTCTGACTGCTGAAGCTCTTTGGGGATTCTTGGGTTGAATCCTTCGAACACTCCAAGGTGTGTCTCTATCGTATCACGGCTGCTTAGGTCTGAATGATATTTCGCTACCCAAGAGAAGCTGTCTCCGCTCTCTCTCTGAATTCCTGAGAGGTCTACACCTCGGTTCTTGAGAAATGCAAGCTGATCGAGTGGATAATCATCCCCTACTACACCCACGACGCTAACATCGGTCAGGAGTGAGGCGGAAGCTGAAAAGAAGACCGCAGATCCACCGATCACTCGTTCTGCATGACCAAATGGAGTCTCTACTGAGTCTAGAGCAACACTACCTACTGCAAGGATCGACATATCGAGATAATCCGGTTAAGCGAAAAGCTTTCACGTGCCATCGTTCGCTAGCTCCTGCATCATTCTTTTAGGTGCACTGATCCCTAGGATGGTAAGTCCATTACGCAATACAATCTGTAATGAACGAGCGAGGATAAGCCTTGCACCCCGAATCCTGGAGTCATCTACTAGTACTGCGAGACTTGGATTCCGGCTTGGATTACCGGCATGGTACCAGGTATTTGCTGTGCCGGCGGTCTGTTCGAGGTACTCACACACGATATGTGGGGCACAATTCTCAGCTGCACGAGCTAGTACACTAGGGAAATCTCTGAGCTGGTTAATAAGTTGACGCTCATGATTCTCGGTAAGTAGAGATAAATCCGCTGATCCTGATTCAATCTCCTCAGGCATCACTTGCGCCCTGGCAAAGATCGAATGCATCCGAGCATGAGCGTACTGGATCTTGTACATCGGATTCTTATCAGAGTAGTCGAGCGCTGCATCCAAATCAAAAACCATCTGAGCATCCGGTTTTCTCATTTGGAAGAAGTACCTGGTCACATCAGTGCCAACTTTTGTATAGAGTTCCCGAAGGGTAATAGTGGTGCCAGCTCGTTTCGAGAATTTCACTTCACTTCCTTCTCTTACGACCCGAACCATCTGGTGCAGTACATATTCTGGATACCCGCTTGGCAGTCCTAGGGCTTGTAACCCGCTCCTTACACGATCAACGGTGCCATGGTGGTCCGAGCCCTGGACATTAATCACGCGTTCGTACCCTCGTGTCCACTTATGCATATGGTATGCAACATCAGGAAGGAAGTATGTCGGCAGACCATTGGTTTTGACCATTACCCGATCTTTTTGATCACCAAATTCCGTTGTTTTGAGCCAAGTGGCGCCTTCGTGTTCGTACACGAATCCTGTTTGCCTTAGAGCCTCCAGCGTTGAATTCACGCGGCCGTTGTGATGTAAAGAAGATTCGAGATAGTACTCGTCAAAGTGGACTCCAAAATCATTCAGATCACGGTCCTGTTCCTCCCGAAGGCACCGGACTGAGAAGTTACGGATCTGCTCTACAGATTCCTCTGATTCACCAGTCACAAATTGATCCCCGAATTCCTCGGCTAGCGACTCAGCAAGTTCATTGATGTATTGACCATGGTATCCCCCTTCGGGTATCTCCTCCTGCCCACCAAATAGAGCCAGATACCGAACCCTTACACTCTCAGCGAGCTTATCTATTTGTGTTCCAGTATCGTTGTAGTAGTACTCTCGATGCACCTGCCATCCTGTCCACTCAAGCAAAGAAGCGATCGCATCTCCCAGGGCGGCTTGCCGACCATGACCAAGGTGTAGTGGCCCAGTGGGATTGGCCGATACAAACTCGACCATAACCTGAGCGCCTTCTGGAGTGTTCTCCTTTCCGAAAGCCTCGTTCTTAGCCACGATCTCATCTAAGATTGATGTAGCTATAATCGTAGATAGCCGGAAATTCAGAAATCCAGGGCCGGCAACCTCAATCGATGCAATCCCTGTCGTATCCTTTTCTATACGAGCAGCAATTTCTTCGGCGATATCTCGAGAAGGTTTATTAAGTTTTCCGGATAGGATCAGAGCAATGTTACACGTAACATCACCGTGGCTAGGGTCGTGTGGACGCTCAAGATAAATCTCCACTTCACCCATCCCCATTTCTTTGGTCACCGCATTAAGAGCGGCTTCTATGGCCCCATGGAGCACTGTTCAGCTATCGGATTTGGAGTCGGGTGAAGTTGATCCAGAACTTTCAGTTTCAGATTTAGGCCTCTTTTGGGAAGTCTGCTTAGTAAGATCTGAGGAGGGGCTTTTGGCCACTCCTGAATCCGGATCTGACTTACTGGTCACTCCACCACTCTCTGACGAAGCCTTCTTCTTGTAGTCTTCAGATCGAGAATCGGTGATGTAAAAACCCTCTCCCTTAAAAATCAAACCCGCCCCCCCCGAGATCATTCGTTCTGAATCTTCACCGCAATCTGGACACTTGGCTCCTGGGGGTGCGGAGATCCTCTGAAAAACCTCAAACTGATGCCCGTTTGGGCAGCGGTAATCGTAAGTTGGCATGGGTAACGAAGGTAACTATGAGGTGCACGGAGGCCTACCCGCAGTAGGTTCCCCATTCTGAACGAAGGGCATCACTTAATTCACCTAAAGTTACACCAGCTTTCACGGATGCAATGAGTCGAGGCATAAGGTTTTTATCCCCACGGGCGCTTGAGCGTACTTCTTCCAGTTGAGCCTTGATCTCGACATCTATTCTTTGCCCCTTATGTGACTTAAGGCGAGTGATCTGTTCCTGCTCCAATATCTCGTAGTCGGGCTTTTCTACATATCGATCCTCATCCTCTTCGGTATGTACGTTCACTCCTACGATTTCCCTGCGCCCAGATTCTACGTCTAGCTGAACTTTATATGCTGCAGTTTGAATTTCTTCCACCATATACTCTATAGCTTTTGACGCGCCCCCTAATTCTTCAATTATTTCTAGGTAGTTGAGGGCAGCACGTTCAATTTGGTCAGTCAAATCCTCAACGTAATATGAACCTCCAAGTGGGTCTGCTGTTCGTGTTATGCCTGATTCAGAGGCAATGATCTGTTGAGTCCTAAGGGCCAGTTTAGCCGTTTCTTTTGTCGGTAAAGCAAGGGCCTCATCGTAGCCGTTTGTATGAAGGGATTGGCTGCCACCGAGTGTAGCTGCAAGAGCTTGTATCGTTACACGGACGATATTATTTAGAGGTTGCTGAGCACTTAACGTGGAACCACCCGTCTGAGTATGAAATCGGAGGCGACACGAATTGTCGGATGCTTTATGATGTCGCCTCATAAGTGAAGCCCAAAGGCGACGGGCAGCCCGAAACTTCGCTATTTCCTCGAAAAGGTCATTATGAGCTGCAAAAAAGAATGAGAGACGGGGAGCAAAAGCATCAATATCGAGTCCGGCTTCCACTGCACGGCTTGTGTATTCCAGACCATTAGCGAATGTAAACGCGAGTTCTTGAGGAGCGGTAGCACCCGCTTCACGAATATGGTAGCCGGAGATAGATATCGGGTTCCAATTCGGAAGTTCATCTCCGCAGAAGGCAATAATGTCTGTGGCTAAGCGGAGGCTATTCTCAACCGGATAGATATACGTTCCGCGTGCTATGTATTCCTTGAGAATATCATTTTGGAGTGTGCCACCAAGTAGAGTGCGAGCGACACCTTGCTCATCCGCAACTGCAACGTAGAGAGCTAGCAAGATTGCAGCAGTAGAGTTGATGGTCATCGAAGTGGATACTTTGCCTAGAGGTATCCCCTCAAACAGGGTTTTCATGTCTTCAAGGGAATCTATAGCTACTCCAACCCGTCCAACCTCACCCACTGCTATCTTAGCATCAGAATCATGTCCCATCTGGGTCGGCAGGTCGAATGCGACTGAGAGTCCTGCTTGCCCGCGCTCTAGGAGGTAGTGGAATCTTTCATTCGTTTTCTGAGGAGTGCCGAAGCCCGCGTACTGCCGCATCGTCCATAGCCGCTCCCTATACATATCTGGATGGATTCCTCTGGTGAAAGGAAAAGTCCCAGGGAGAGGGCTGTCTTCAACCCTTGGCGTGTTGTAGACAGTCTCTACTTCAATACCACTGTCCGTGCAAACTGGATGATCTCTACCATTTTCCTCCATCAATCAGATCGTTCCCTCTTCGAGTGGCACAATCTCTACTAAGACCTTGCCCTTTTCTACCGCATCTCCACTCGCTACGTAGATCGCCTGGACACACCCGCCTGCCTGTGCCCTAACCTCGTTTTCCATCTTCATCGCTTCCACGATCACGAGTGCCTGTCCTGCCTCAACTGAATCCCCCTCCTCAATTTCTACACTGACGATCGTACCTGGCATGGGCGCAATGACTGCCTCAGGGCGCTGGCCCTGACTTCCTTGTACTTCCACTGCTTTAATAGCCCTACCAAGTCGGTCAAGCACATTGACATGGAACCTACGTTTGTTGCATAGGATGTCCCATGCCCCCCTGCCCCCTCCTTTGATTGCGTGGATAGGCTGGGAAGTCCCATCTAGGATTAGACTGTACTCGTTCGCCTTCTCAAGTGTGGCTAAGTCCACAAGAACTGCTTCTCCATCAATCCTTACTAGATCGCTAGTAATTTCGATTTCAAAAGTGGAGTCTTCTACCCTTACTTCGTAAATCATTGATTCTCAGATCGTCTTAGAACCACGACGGTTTCGATGTGCGCAGTCTGAGGGAAAAGGTCGAATGCTTGATACTGTGCCAATACGTAGGCGGGTTCAAGTCGATTGAGGTCACGAGCAAGGGTAGCTGGGTCACAACTAATGTAGATTATCGTTTTTGGCGGAGCATCCAGAATTTGAAGCGGAATCGTGCGCTCTAGCCCGCTACGTGGAGGATTGAGAATCAGCAAGTCCACAGGTAGGAAGTTTGATAAGTGTTCTTCAACTGCACCCTGAACTGTGCGGTAATTATCGCTCCTCTTCTCACAGGATGATGTTAGAGCGGCTTCATTCACATCAATCCCCACAACCGTGGTGCCTGAATTCGCGAGTTGTCGGCCGTAGTAGCCCACCCCACAATACGCGTCGACCGCGCTATCTGGTGACCCAGCTAGTGCTATCACGTGCTCCTGTAATAGCTGGGCAGCAGCTCGATTAACCTGGAGGAAGACATCGCCGACTAAGAGGAGTTGTTCCCCAATCCATGTGTCTTCATGAACTCTGCCATAGACTAATTCTATAGGACCCGCATCTGAGGGTTGGTGCCAAACAGTGGATACCGACGACACATGTTTCATCAAGGCTTCAGGATTCCAGGCACTTGTTCCACCCTCAATAAGTAGATCTATGCCTGACTTTGAGTTTCGAAGGGTTAGCCGCAGGCGTCCTCCGGATGGTAGTCGTCTGGCGCCGGTTCCCCAGTGGTCTCTAAGAGATGTCCAGGCAGAGGTTATCTCTGGTTCAGGTAGGACGCACTCTCCCCTCACATCAATGACGTGGCTAGGTCGATGGAGTCCATGGAAGCCGGCCACGACTCTCCCAGCGCGAAGTCTTCTGAGGGTGAACGTCATCCTATTACGGTACTGTGACAAATGTGGTGAGGCTGTGACCGGAACCTTATCCACTTCTAGCCCTCCAATTCTCGACAAAGCTTCTAACACAAACCTCCCCTTCCATTTCAATTGGTCAGAGTACGGAATGTGCTGGAGGGAGCATCCGCCACATTTGTCATAAAGTGAACAGAGAGGGCTGCTCCGTTTTTCAGTAGGCTGGAGGATTTCTTCAAGTTGACCCCTCGCCCATCGACGTTTCAGTGCCGTTACTTTGACACGAGTTTTGTCGCCAGGCGCACTACGGGGTATGAAGATGATACGTCCGTCAGGTAGCTCGCCTACTCCTGATCCATCGGAGGCTAGATTTCGGATCGTGATGTCGGCGAATTCACTAGGAGGAACGTTAAGCGTCATACCCTGGGGGGCTCCCATGATATCCCCTCTGACTGCCAACGTGACATTTTAGGGGGGGTTCGAGATAAGCGGGTCCTTTGGTCTTCCTTTGCCTCAAGGAGTGCTCCAGTAATCGCAATCGAGCGAATTACCTCTGGATCTATTGGGGATTCATTCAGTAACTCCGGATGTTCTTCCAAATAGCGAACTGAAAGACGCCCTTCTACAAAATCTAGTTCATCCATAACTCTTCGTTGAAATGATGCGCAATTTTCAACCCCAAGTAATAGAAGTTCATCAAGGGCTCTCGCCATCCGTTGTATCGCAGCACTTCGTGTGCTCGCGTGCACTATCAGCTTCCCAAGCAAGGGGTCATAGTGCTGGGAGATATGAGAGCCTTCTCTTATCCCACCATCCCAACGAACTCCGGCTCCCGTCGGTACCTCAAGGCGGGTCACGATTCCCGTGGAAGGAAGAAATCCCATTCGCGGGTCCTCTGCCGTGATCCTACACTCGATCGCATGCCCTGATATCCGCACATCTTCTTGTCTGAAGTCGAGTGCTTCTCCAGAAGCGATGCGAATTTGCCAGTCCACAAGGTCCAGACCAGTTACTAGCTCAGTTACCGGATGTTCTACTTGGATTCGAGTATTCATCTCCAGGAAGTAATAATTCCCACCTTCATAGAGGAACTCTACAGTCCCTGCCCCGGTATATCCGATAGCTGCCGCTGCTTGGACTGCAGTCCGCCCTATGGACTCACGCTCTGCTGTGGAGAGTGTGATAGCTGGTGCTTCTTCAACGAGTTTTTGATGTCTACGCTGGATTGAACATTCGCGTTCTCCCAGATGAACAACTGAGCCCTGAATATCTCCGAGTATTTGAACTTCGATATGCCGAGGTTGTTCAAGCGCGCGTTCTAGGTAGAGAGTACGGTCTCCAAAAGCCGAAAATGCTTCCCTTTGGGCTGCCTCGAAGGCCGCATTAAGCTCGTCCGCCCTTTCCACTTTTCGCATCCCCCTCCCTCCTCCTCCAGCAGCAGCTTTGACTAGCACGGGAAACCCGATCTCGTGTGCGACTCCTAAGGCCTCTTTAACAGTAGGTACGGGTTCAGTAATGCCCGGAATTATTGGAATACCCGCCTCCTGCATGTGGCGCCTTGCCTGAATCTTATCACCCATCACCTCAATGACTTCAGAAGAAGGTCCAACGAATATCAGCCCTGCATCTTCCACCCCTTCTGCAAATGAAGAACGCTCTGCAAGGAATCCGTAACCAGGATGAATTGCATCTGCTCCGGCGGCCTTAGCCACCTCGATGAGGCGCTCCGCCTTTAGGTAACTATCTGAAGAGGGGGCTGGACCGATATGGTATGCCTCGTCGGCGGCCAGGACATGGGGTGCCAATCGATCAGGATCGGAATACACGGCTATGGTGCGGATCCCACGTTCACGAGCGGATCTGATTATGCGGACGGCGATTTCACCGCGGTTAGCTACTAAAAGGGAGCGTATCAAAGAATTTAGTGAATCAGAAAGAGATAGGAGTTCAATGTCTTACCCTGTTTGTACCAAAACTTGAGCGTGAAGTGTCCTTAAGGGGGAGCTCAATAGAACGGGACTACGACTTACTCTATCTCACTCCGAACTGCTTCAATACTCCAGTAGGCTATAGTGGGATATTTCCGTGTTTTCTGGGTGGATTTTGGTCACGCTTGTTCTGTAACATATCCAAGGCGCTAATCAGCCGCTCACGTGTCTCCCGGGGGTCTATCACATCATCTATATAGCCTCTGGCTGCTGCTATATAAGGATTGGCAAATTTTTCTCGATACTCTTCAATTTGTGCGGCCTCAGCAGCTTCTGAATCCTCAGCCTCGTCCAATTCTCGCCGGAACAGAATCTCTACGGCTCCCTTTGGGCCCATCACGGCAATCTCAGCTTGGGGCCATGCTAGGTTGATATCACTACGAATGTGCTTAGAATTCATCACATCGTAAGCCCCACCGTAGGCCTTGCGGATGATGACGGTTACTTTTGGTACAGTTGCCTCTGCAAAGGCGTATAGAAGTTTGGCACCATGACGAATAATACCTCCATGTTCCTGGGCTACTCCGGGCAGGAAGCCAGGGACATCCTCAAAAACGACCAATGGGACATTAAAAGAGTCACACAACCGAACGAATCGAGCACCCTTGTCTGACGCATCAATATCAAGTGCACCTGCCAAACATTCAGGCTGGTTCGCCACAACACCTACGGTCCTTCCACCCAGACGCGCAAAGCTCACGATGATATTCTGAGCGAACTGAGCATGGATCTCATATAAGTCACCCTCGTCCACCACACACCTGATGACTTCCCGCATATCGTAGGGTTGATTGGAGTTGTCAGGTACTATCCCTAAGAGCTTATCGTCTCTGCGGTTAAAGGAATCAGAAGATTCTAAGATCGGTGGTAACTCGGTATTGTTTTGAGGCAGATAACCCATCAATTCACGCACCGACGCTAGGCATTCAGGCTCACTATTGCATGCAAAGTGTGCAACTCCAGATACTGAAGCATGGACTTCAGCCCCACCAAGACCCTCCATGTCAACGTCTTCATGCATCACGGTCTTCACGACATTCGGACCGGTAACAAACATGTAACTGGTCCCCTTAACCATGTAGACGAAATCAGTGATTGCGGGTGAATACACCGCTCCACCTGCGCACGGACCAAGGACAACACTGATTTGGGGAATCACTCCTGAGGCGAGTGTGTTCCTTAGAAAGATGTCAGCATATCCCCCGAGGCTTACAACGCCTTCTTGTATACGTGCGCCTCCGGAATCATTTAATCCGATCAGTGGGGCCCCGTTCTGTAAAGCTAAGTCCTGAATCTTCACAATTTTCTCAGCGTGTGCTTCAGACAGCGACCCACCAAAAACGGTAAAATCCTGGCTAAACACATATACCAACCGCCCATGGATCGTACCGTACCCGGTTATGACTCCATCCCCAAGGATCTTCTTTTGATCAAGTCCAAATTCTACAGATCGGTGAGTCACAAACCGATCTAATTCTATAAACGAGTCTTCATCTAGTAGAAGATCCAGACGCTCACGTGCAGAGAGCTTGCCTTTCCCATGTTGGGCAGAGAGACGGTCTTCTCCACCCCCTTCTTTGGATCTGCGTCGCAGTTCCTTGAGCCTTTCAAGTTTCTCATGTATTGACATCAGACTCTTAGGCCTTAGCCGACAGGTAGAAGAATGCCTTCATCGATATAAACTACTTCGGTGCGCCGGAGAATTCGCCCATCCACAAGCGAGTAAACACCAGCTGCACCCTCAATGTCACGTAATCCTTCAATTGCTATTCTAATCTCTTCTGGAGATTCAGAGCCCCCCTTTAGAGCTTCGATAAGTAAAAGTGTAGTATCGTAACCGAGGGCAGGAACTCCACTAATGAGACTTCTCTGGAAATGCCTTTCGTATGCCTCTCGGAATTGTATAGACGTATTTCTATCTTCCATACGACCTACAGAGGCAGTAGCGACCACGCCTGTGGTATGACGAAGGTCTACTGTCTCCAGCACCTGAGGGGCAGTCCATCCAGATGTCCCGAGTATATCAATGGCTAGTGTATCCAATCCATAATGAACTATCTGGGGTGCGATGAACTCCACATCCTCTGGAGGGATGGGCAAAAAGAGCGCAACAGGCTCAAGCAGTTCGACATGGAGAGTGTCGTTTTCCTCGAGACCGAGTGCTGCAATTTCCGCAGCCCTCAAAGCATTTTGGGCCTCTATGATCTCTTCACCAAAGAAAGTTGCTCCTGCCTGATATGCGTAACGACCAACAATCGGGAGGCCTAGGGTTCGGGACATCTCCGCAAATGCATCGGCCTCTTGAACCGATTCCGAGCTTTGCGAGTGCAATACCGCAATTCGCGAGTACCCAGATTTAAAGGCGTACCTGGCCATCTCCGCAGCAGCTACCGGATCTGGACCTTCCAGAGAATAAATCCCCTCCCCTGCACGGGAGGCACTTCGAGCAGTGGGTGAAATGAGTGGGAGGCCTATCTGACGGGCACTCCCGGCAATCTCAAGAGAAGTATCTTCTAGAAATCCTACCATTGCCCGAATGCTTGAATTCTCAAGCTCCCTAACCAGGTCCCGTGTGAGCGTTGGGTCACCCTGGTCGTCCACTGAGATGATCCGCACGTTTAATAGGGGCCCACTCATTTCCACTGCTGCAACTTCAATCCCTTCTGCTACCAGTTGAGCAAATTCGGCAAGTCGTGGTGGCCCTCCAAATGGAAGGACCGTCGCGATTTCAAGGATTACCGGCTCATCCTGAGAAATATCTTGAAGTGATCGCTCTACGGCTATGGAGTCGTCAGTTAGGGTATCTTGCTCACGAATTTCTCCCAAAAGCCCAAACCCTCCTACTTCGTCCCCACCGGAAATAACTTGATCTTCAGCAGGAAGGTCCACCGAAAGCACACCAAGGGCGCCCGCCAGACGGCAACCACTAAAAATTACGATAGTGAGAGCTAGCCCGATCGGCATTATCGGCATCTTCTCAAACCGAAATCGCTCAGTCATAGGAACGCAGCGGAAACCGGGAACAACATCTCGCATCTCTGTTGCTGCAAATATCCCATCGCTAGTCCTCTGCGATCTCCGTTTCAGCTTCAGGTGCTTCGTCTTCTTCTGACGACTCTTCCGTTTCAGCTTCAGGTGCTTCGTCTTCTTCTGACGACTCTTCCGTTTCAGCTTCAGGTGCTTCGTCTTCTTCTGACGACTCTTCCGTTGATGTGGGACCCTCCAAATCGGAAGGGGTTTGTTTTTTGAGCTTCTTCTTCATTTCTCTATAACCGACTGGGTCATCTTCTTCATCTTCAGGTCCGCTCTCAGCCTCCACATTTTCTGCCTCTAAAGCAGCCGCTACAACTCGAGCTTCCTCTACTTCTTTTGGAGCTTTCTTATCTGGAGTTTCAGTGATTTGAAGTTCAATCTTCCTATCAGCTGCATTTGAGTCCGTTACCTGGACGCTCACTGAGTCACCTGGCAAGTAGTATTCATCAAGAGCTTCGTCTTCTTCTATACCAGCATTGCTCAGTGAGATAAACCCTTCAATCTCATCTCCAAGATCAATCGTCAGGCCGTCCTCTTGTATCCGGACCACTACTCCGGATGATTCAGCGTTAGGTGCGAAACGTTCAACAAGGGTTGGCCAAGGATCATCGGTGAGTTGCTTTAGCCCCAGAGAAATCCGTTTGTTTTCAGGATCCACATCAAGAACCATTACATCGATATCCGCGCCCTTTTCTACGATCTCCGAAGGATGCTGAACTCTTTTAGTCCAACTCATATCTGACACATGGACAAGTCCATCGATCCCATTTTCAATCTCTACAAATGCCCCGAACGAAGTGAGGTTCCTTACTTTTCCACCCAAAGTGGTGCCGATAGGATATTTTTCAGGCAACGCCAACCAGGGATCTTCTTCAATCTGCTTCATTCCTAGAGAGATCTTCTCATCATCTGGATCAACTCGAAGGACCACTGCTTCGATCTCTTCATTGATTTCGACTACCTTCGAAGGGTGTCGTATATTTCGAGTCCATGACATCTCCGAGATATGCACCAATCCTTCTACCCCTCGCTCAAGTTCAATGAAGGCGCCGTAATTCGTTATAGACACCACTTTTCCATGCGCACGAGCACCGACGGGGTACTTCTTCCCAATGTCCGTCCATGGGTAAGGAAGTAATTGCTTGAGTCCGAGTGAGATTCGCTCTCGGTCCCAATCGATATCTAGGACTTTCACATCGATAGCTTTTCCGATGTCAACAACCTCGGAGGGATGCCCAACACGGCCCCACGACATGTCAGTGATATGGAGAAGCCCGTCGAGTCCCCCAAGATCAATGAATGCACCAAAATCAGTAATGTTCTTTACTTGTCCCTCTCGCACCTGACCGATGAGGAGTTCTTTGACGAGTGTGTCTCGTTTCGTTTCGCGCTCACGCTCAAGTATCACTCTTCGTGAAACTACGATGTTTCGACGACGCTTATTCAGTTTGATGATCTTGAATTTATAGACCTCTCCTATGAGGTCCTCGATATCCGGAACCCTCCGCAGGGCAATCTGTGATCCCGGAAGGAATGCATCCACTCCCATGAGATCCACAGTGACACCACCCTTGATCTTTCGCACTAAAGTTCCCTTTACGGGACGGTCTTCGTCATGCGCTTCGCGGATCTTCTCCCAGACCCTTAAGAAATCGGCCTTCTTCTTCGATAACACGACAGCACCATCGTCATCTTCAAGGCTTTCGAGTAAGACCTCAACGTCTTCCCCTTCAACCGGGACGTCTTTGAATTCGTCAATAGGAACCGCCCCCTCACTCTTAAAGCCGAACTCTAAGATCACCACCGCATCGGTCACTTTGAGAACAACGGCCTTGACGATCGCTCCTTCTTTGAAGTCTTGGAAATCTGCACTGAAGTGAGAAAGGAGAAGCTCAAACTCTTCTTTTGAAGTAGAGAGCTTTTCTTCTCCGTATGGATCATTGAAGAGTTCCGGTGAAATCCCAGCAGCAGGCTCGTGGACAGAACTCATAGCCTGTGCTTTTTGGGCGGATAACGTTGTCACTTCACCTGTCATAGCGTCGACCGTTGTCTCCTCACCAGCGTCTAGGTCGTCGTCGGCCGATTCTCGGGATCCTGTTTCCAGATCCTGTGGATCCGAGTCGTTTCCAGGCTCTAGGATATCACTCATCACAACTCCAATCGTTACCCGAACGAATGCAAGGGCAACGGAACCGGTGCTTGGAGGACAAGCCCGGGTTGAATGGTCATCGGAAGGTGAAAAGCTAGATTCTGTCTACAACAGGGTCAACCGATGTGTGAGATCTACAATAGTCTGCACCTGTTCCTCAAACGCCAATCCCGTCGTATCGAGTTCGATAGCATCTTCTGCTTTCTTGAGTGGTGACATTGCACGCTGGCTATCCGATTGGTCCCGTGTATCGAGGGCTCTTGCTTGCTGGGAAATCCCAAGATCATCAGGGAAATCCTCCCCTACTTCTCTTAAACGTCGTATCGCCCGTTCCTCTAACTCAGCAATCAAGTAGATCTTAAGTTCAGCATGAGGGAAAACCACGGTCCCCATATCTCGGCCGTCCGCGACTAACTGTCCATCTTCCCCAGCTCTTCTTTGTAATCCCAAGATACTTTGTCGGGAAGCCGGTAAGCTGGCCACAAAGGAAACATGATCCGTAACCCCAGGAGTGCGAAGTTCGCTATCTACCGCTTCACCTCCTATGAGGACTCGGAATCCATTTTTAGTTGTTTCAAGGTCGATATTTAGGTTGCAAAATTCTTGTTCACTGAGGCGTTCCCAGTCCGCTTCTACTAGACTAGATCTAAGGAGCCCGAGGGTTAATGCCCGGTATAGAGCTCCTGAATCTAGATGACGAAAATCCAATCTTGTGGCTACAGCCTTCGCCGTACTCGATTTTCCAGACCCGGCGGGACCATCCAGCGTAATAATCGGTCCCTCACGTCTGGAATCAGCTATCATACTTGAGCGGCTTGGGTGAGCTTATGGAGAAGTCCCCAGAATCCTGGAAAGCTGATACCTGAGAGTGTTGGATCATCAATCTCAATATGAGTTCCCTTTAGCTTTGTGAGCACACCGAACGCCATAGCGATCCGATGATCACCGAACGCCCGGACTCGCCCCTTCAATGGACGTCTTGTTCCCTCAATTTCGAGTCCATCCTCATGTTCGACGACTTCCACTCCCAGTGTCTGAAGGTTTTGCACCAAGGAGTGAATCCGATCTGACTCTTTGAGTCTAAGCTCACCGGCACCACGGATGGTTGTTCTTCCCTCCGAACAGGCCCCCATCACAGCAATGATCGGAAGTTCATCTATAACAGCCGGGACCTCTTCTGCGTCCACCTCAATACCGTGTACCTCTGAGGGATTAGCTGTTATTAAACCCCTTGGCTCACAAGTAGTCCCTGAGCCAGTCTCCTCGATCGTCAAATCAATTCCCATTCGGGAAAACACATCGAGGAATCCAGTACGAGTGCAATTAAGGCTAACGTTATCTATGGTGACTGGGACACCAGCCCCCCCGAGGGCAGCGAAGGCGATGATGAATGCGGCAGAGGACACATCCCCTGGAACTGAAAAATCGAGAGGGGCGACAATGTTAGGGGGGTTATTGAGTTCTACTTGATGACCACTTGGTATGTTTCGAATCGAAATTGGAGCCCCTATCTCAGCGAACAGACGCTCAGTGTGATCTCGTGACTGTCGCGCTTCTGTAACCACTGCCTTGGTGCCCCCTACGAGACCAGCCAAGAGAATTGAGCTCTTTACCTGCGCACTAGGTACTGGGCTCATCCAATCGATTGAGCGAAGTGGACCAGAATGATCAACTCGGATAGGCATACATCCCTCTTCGCCTAGGTGTTCTAAGCGGGCTCCCATCGCACGGAGAGGCTCGCAGACTCTGCGCATTGGGCGAGACTGTAGGGAAACGTCACCAACCAAGGTGGCTTCAACCTGACTAGCAGCGAGGACACCGAGAAGAAGACGGGCTCCCGTTCCGCTATTACCAAAATTCAGATCTTGCAAAGGCGATTTAAGACCATCCAACCCTACCCCGGTAACGCATAATTCGCTCCCGTCTGTGGGAATCCTCGGGAGTGCCAAGCCCAGTAGGCGGAGAGCTTGAGCAGTCGCCTCGACGTCACCACCATGTAGGAGTCCTCTTAAACGACTTTCACCCGAGGCAAGCGAAGCTAGGATTAGCACTCTTTGCGTGATTGATTTATCACCTGGGACGCGGACCTTCACGGAACCAGAATTCTTTTGCGTCATATCCTCAATATGAAGTTGTTCCTTTACCTCTAGCACACGACCAGTTTGCCAAAGCGGCTTATTAGGGGTTGTAAATGTTTGGTCACGAATCTGGATCACTTAGAGAGCTATCGTCGTAATCCACCTCTAAACTGAGGCCGTCGTGGGCAATCTTAGCTCCGGGGAAAATTACGTTGGCCTCATTCTTTAATATCCCCGGATCTTCCGAATATCTTGCCGATAAGTGAGTGAGTATTAGAGAGCGCACATCACATTCCTTGGCGACACATGCTGCTTCGGCCGCAGTACTGTGGAATGTCTCTCGGGCCCTGTCCTGCTCCTCATCACCGAATGTAGCCTCATGTATTAAAATATCCGCCCCTCTCGCGTACTCTACTGTCGTCTCACATGGGCGAGTATCTCCAGTATATACGACTCTACGGCCAGGCCTAGATTCTCCCACCAGATCTTCAGCGTGTACTACGCGCCCATTGATCTCAACATCCTCTCCCCGGTGCACTTTGCCGAAAAGTGGGCCCTCTGGGATCCCAAATTGCCTCGCTTTCTCCACATCAAAACGCCCAAGGCGTTGATCCTCAACCAAACACCAACCCACAGCGTTATTTCCATGATTCACCGGGAATGCTAGAACCTGATAGCCCTCACACTTTAATCCTTCTCCGGGCCGTACCCCCTTGATCTCCACAGGGAACTTCTCACGCTCGACTCCCAGCCGGACTGCATCTCGCAGAATCCGCTCTGAACCCACTGGACCGAACAGGGAAATCGGTTCTGTCCTACCCTGAAGGGCCATGGTTCGTAGAAGCCCAGTTACCCCCAGAAAATGATCCGCATGGAGATGTGTAATGAATATCCATTTGACCGAAAAGCCTGTTCCGAAACGCATCATTTGGCGCTGTGTCCCTTCGCCACAGTCAAAGAGGAATTGGTCACCCTCACGCTGGACCGCGATCGAACTCACATTACGTCCGACAGTAGGCCGGGACGCTGCAGTTCCTAAGAAGGTGATCCGGATCATTGAATCAGATTTCAAGGGCTCAAGGTATAGTGCTCACCACAAACGTATCTGAATCTGGAAGGTACGACCCGGCTGCGGGAGTCCACATTGGTCATAAACAGAAGCGTCAGTAGCATTCCTCAGGCCGACCCCTGCCTCTACACGTGCCAAGCTCGAGCCCGAATGAAGCCTAAAGAAACCGCGTAACCTCAGGTCAAGCATCCCGCTGCTGGGCAAACTCTGAAGGCCACCTAGTTCCGGATTCTCACACATCTGGTTACCCATAACACGCAGATTACCTGAAGCACGAAAAACATCTCCCAACGGGGTTTCCAACCCCACTCGGCCGATAATGATCGGCTCATACTCCAGCTGTACGCGTGCTCCTTTTTGATCAATACCAGTTACGTCCTGAATCGTTACATCCCCAGTGAGTGTTACTAGCCCCATTGTACGAACTGCGAGAAACTCCAGCCCGAGACTCTTGACTCGTTCATGATTAATACGTTTGAACCTGGGAATACCATCGATTCCTACGTCGGATGATCGCACAATTCCGTTCTTTAGGTGTTGATAAAATCCCACCAACTGGATGGACGAATCATTGGCTCCAAAGGTCAGCCCAGCCTCTGAACCAAGTAGGGTTTCCGCTCCGAGGTTTGGATTCGGTATGAATCGTCCTAATGCTCCCGAATACAGTTCTCTGAGCGACGGGAATCTGGATCTACGACTGAAATTGGCATGTAAGACAAGTCCGTCTTGAATTAACGAGCTGATGCCTGCACGGAATCCGAAATCGTTGAGTCCTTTCAACGGAGGTTTGTCCCCACTCTTGGGAGTATCGCTCCCGTCAAAGGCCGCTCCTAAGGAGAATCGAGTCGCATCTCGATTACCAATTCGCCACTCTGATTCTATTCCGACACCCCAGAGACGCTGACCGTAGCTTGTAACGTCACCTCCATTCAAGACTTCATCTCTTCCAACCTGGGAAAAAGTAAACGCCGAACGCAAATCCCCTCGCGTACCTAGGGTGTGACCTCCTTTCGCACGAAATGTGATCGTCCGATCATCGGCTTCCTCTCTCCCATTCACCGTGCTAAACGACTCCGTTTCATATCGGTTGATTTGACTTGAACCCGCGTCGAATCCGAAGCTAACCTCGAAATTTCTGATGCCACCGACTGTTTCTTGCTCCCCACTTCCTCCTGAAAGGGCAATCAAAACACGATTTTGCTCGGGATACCTCCAGAATCTAGGGTTATCCTGGTGGGCTTCCGGCGGCACTCCCCGGTCGAGGTCATAAACCGAGGTGGTCAAGGTCGCCCATCCACCACCTTCGTTCATATAACGAGCAGCGAGATAGCCGTCCGCACGGCGCGAGTCACTATTCAACCTGAGCCCGTCAAGGCCTACCAAGTACTGGCTATGAAGGTCAGACTCTTCCCTAGCCGCTGAGGGTAGAGGTACTCCTTTATTCGCCCGGTGCCCGGCCCCCGCCCGGACCATAAGGTTAGCATTCCCTACCTCAAAGCCTTTTGTCGTGGTAGCTGACAGGCTCGTCCCCCCAGTCTCCTCCAGTGAAAATGAGATCGATACCGGTGCTTCCGGGGCGGGGCGCAAGGGACCGCGTGCAATATCCACCTCTATGACTCCGCCAATCGTATTAGGTCCGTACAGGACTGAAGACGAACCTCTCACCACCCTGACACTTTGAGCCCCAGTCATGGGGACAATCGACATGTCACTCCTGTGGTCCCAGCTAATGGTAATAGGGACCCCATCAAGGAATACTCCAATTTGCCGTTCTTTAGAACCTCTGAGTGTTGGTTGCGATTCGCCACGACTATTCTTTCGAATCACAATCAGAGGCATCGCCCGAAGCACCTCTTCCATAGAAGGAGCTGGCAAGGCACCCAACGAGTCGAGTTCGAGGACCACCGCACTCGCCCCTCCTGTTGTGAGCACAGGACGGGCAACACGGACAGTTATACCCGCCAGATCATATCCAGTCGAAACAATGGACGAATCAACTTGAATGGTGTCTCGGACATCCTGGGCTGATCCAGGAAATGGAAGCCAGATACAGATGGTCAGGACAAGTTGACGATAGATTCGCATGAATGCTGGTTCAGAGTAATACTTCCAATCATCAACCATCAGTATGGTACATCACCCTGATTGTTCCAGAGTACTTCAGAAGCCCTAAACAGCTACCAGAGATTGGCCTCTATATAACGACACAGTTCCTTATTGTGATAGAAAGTGTTGGACAGAGTCGGCACCTCACAATATCGTGAACTAAATTGATCAAGTTCTCGGAGGAACTATGCAAAGCCGTCGGAGTTTCTTAGGTACGGTCTCAGTCCCAGCAGCAGCGGCCCTGGGCTTATCAATTCGACCGGTAGAGCTACGCGCAACCGCCCACGACATAGCGGAAAACCTACGCAAGCATCCTGGGACTGCTTCAGCGCTAGCAGCCGATGAGGACTTCTGGTTTGAGGTTGCTCAGGCCTTCACGGTGGACCGTAGCTTGGTCAATCTTAATAATGGTGGTGTAAGTCCTGCTCCATCCTTGGTGCAGGATGCGATGAAGAGGCACTTAGATTTCTCTAACCTGGCACCCACATACACTATGTGGCAGGTCCTTGAACCCCAGCGAGAAGGCGTACGTGACCGTATGGCACGACAATGGGGAGTCGATTCAGAAGAAATCGCATTCACCAGAAACTCCTCTGAGAGTTTACAAGCAATGCAATTTGGGATCGACCTACAACGTGGCGATGAAGTCCTAACTACCACGCAGGATTACGGTCGCATGATCACAACCTTCAGACAGCGTGTCCGACGGGAAGGGATCGTCCTTAATCAAATTCAGATCCCAGTACCGGCTGAGGATCCGAAGGAGATAGTCCGACTATTTTCGGAAGCGATCACGCCTCGTACAAGGGCGCTCCTGGCCTGTCACATGATCAATCTTACCGGTCAAATCTTGCCGGTCACTGAGTTGAATGCGTTAGCTCGGCAGCACGGTATCCCGTTAATCATCGATGGTGCACACGCACTAGCTCACTTTGACTTTTCGCTGGCTGAGTTAGATGTGGACAACTATTCAACTAGCCTTCACAAATGGCTCTTTGCGCCTCACGGGACCGGCTTGCTTTACGTACGACGTGAGAAGATTCCCGATATATGGCCGTTAATGGCAGCACCTGAGCGGATGGATACCGACATCCGAAAGTTTGAAGAGATCGGGACGCACCCTGCGGCTAATTACCTTGCTATTGGAGAAGCGCTCACGTTCCATCAGGGATTAGGACCGAAGCGGAAAGAAGAGCGATTGATATACCTCAGGGACTATTGGGCCGAACAACTTCTTCAGAATGACAATGTGCGACTTCATACAAGTCTTAAGCCCGGTTTCGCTTGCGGAATCGCTTGTATGCAGATTGAGGGGGTCGAAACGAATGATCTCCGAGATTACCTCTGGAATGATCATAGGATGATAAGTGTGGCGATCAATCACTCTGAATTCCAAGGACTCCGGGTCAGCCCGAGCGTCTATACGACGCTTCCTGAGTTAGACCGGTTCATCGACGCAGTCGATGGAGTCGCTAAGAGGGGCCTGCCCTCGTAGGTCCCTAGGTAAGTTCAAATAGTTCTCCTTATAGACTATGAGATAATCGGTGGCAGGCCCTGTTCAGCCAGGACCTGATTGAACCTCGCCAAGTCAGATACAGCGATTTCAGCCCAACGCAGCAAACTGTCTGTAACACGCTGTCTGTAGATGGTACGGATCTCTAACATCTGGTCGGTAGGACGATTATCTGAACCAGATGAGTACCCACTCAAACTGGAAAGTTTAGCCCACAGTTGACGTGGCCAACGGATGGTGTCCTGTCGTGCTGAGCCACCGGTTAAGCGGAGGTCAAATAATCCCATCTCTAGCTCTATTAAGAGCTGGTCCAACATTTCTCCCGCGCTCACAATGTCACTGTAACTAGGATCTCCAGCCAGCCGGTCCTCGAGGTCTTCTAGGTTTTTCCTTGTCCACTCGATGCGATTGATAAGTGCGCCGGTCGAATCACTTAATTCTCGTAATTCCAGTTGTAGATTGAGCTGGGCCTCCATGTCTGAAGTACTCGCACTTGACTCAGGGTCTTGTAACACCTCAAGCCATACGGATTGCTCTTCGTGCTCCGCAAGCACAAGGGTTACTCGGTAAAGTCCTGGGACGGCAAGTGGGCGAACCACTCCACCATCAGGTGGAGGCCTCCAACCTGAGGCCCCAACCTCCCGGTGGCTGTGCTCAAGTGGGCGCGTCCGCAGACGAGGTGTGCTAGATGACTCATAGCGCAAGTCCCAAAACACGCGGTTTAGACCGCCAGTACCTGTAGTAGATAGCGTCCGGACGTGCTCACCTGAATCAGTGGTTATGATCACCTGGGCACGGCTTTCGGTGCCTTGGCTAAGATAAAAGTTGAGTGACGCACCAAAAGTGGGATTTTCCCCAGCAGCAGGATCATCCGGCTGACTATTCTTTCCCTCACGGGGTAGGAACCTGTACGCAGGTCTTGGCTGGAAGAGATGAAGGTCACTGGCCAGCACTTGATCTGTGAGCTGCTGAATAGGGGTGATGTCATCCAGAATCCAGAATCCCCTTCCGTAGGTTCCTACAACCAAGTCATTGAAGTGCGTTTGTACTGTCATCCAGTAAGCAGGCGCATGTGGCAGATCCCCCTGGAGGGGGAGCCAAGATGTCCCATCATCCAATGACACAAGAACAGAATTTTCTGTTCCCAGGTATAGCAGGCCGGGGCGAGTCGGATCCTCTCGCACCACATGAGCATAACTGAATACACTTCGTGGTACGTCACCTGCTAGAGACTGCCATGACCGTCCATAATCTTCGGTCTTGTAGACAAAAGGCTCAGTGTTACCCAACTGGTGAAAGTCGACTGTCAGATAGGCAGCTCCAGCGTCGAAACGGGAAGGTTCTATGTTACTCACCGTTCCCCAAGGGGGCAGGTCTGGAATGTTTTGGGTCATGTTTTCCCATGTGTTACCACCATCGCGGGTGAGGTGTACTAGCCCGTCGTTCGACCCAGTCCAAATCAGCCCCCGCTCTATCGGTGATTCTGCTATAGCAAAAAGCACAGATGCGTAAACCGGGCTCACGTCTTCAGTGGTAAGTCCACCAGTCTGCTGCTGCTTGGTCGTATCATTCCGAGTCAGGTCAGGACTAATGACGCTCCAGCTTTGTCCACCATCAGTAGTCATATGTACGTGCTGACTACCAGCGTAAACCATCTCGTGGTCGTGTGGCGAAATATGTACCGGGAAAGTCCACTGGAACCGATATCTTACTTGATTAGCAGGCCAACCCTCTGGATTGTCTGGCCATACACTTACAGTACGTGTGATCCCAGTCGAAATTTCATGTCTATCAAGAATGCCTTCGTAACAACCGGACCAGACCACATCATTCGTAACTGTGTCCGGCACTGCAAATCCCGATTCACATCCACCGATTGATCCCCAAGCACCGATGGGAATTGAACCTCCAGATAGGGTATTAGAAGGTCCCATCGTCGAGGGGCCGTCCTGTCTATTCCCGAAGAGATTATAGGGCACCTTAGTATCCGTATAGACATGGTACATCTGCGCAATCGGCAACAGAGGTCGATACCAAGTTCGACCCCTGTTCGTCGAAATCTTCACGCCTTGGTCATTCCCAACGATCATACGATTAGGGGCCAAGGGGTCAATCCACATGTCGTGGTTATCCCCTCCTCCCTCACTGCTAAAGGTGACCCCACCATCAAGCGATCTCGTATGCTGGGTAGACATAAAATGAACCTCATCAGCATCGTCCGGAGCAGCATGTAATCGGCTGTAGTACAGGGGCCGTTGTGAGAGCGCATGGTCACCATTTACCATCCACCAAGAATCTCCCCCATCATCCGAACGCCAGAGCGTACCTTCGTGATCCGCTAAGGGCTCGTATTCACGGTTCGAATTTGTCTCGATGAGAGCATAAACACGGTCCGGATCTGCAGGGGACATCCCCAACCCTATCTTGCCCAAAGTTCCCCTTGGGAGGCCATTGCCCTCCAATCTATCCCAGTTATTACCACCGTCTCGACTCATCCAGAGTCCACTTTCCTCGCCTCCACTCTCACGGCCCCATGTCCAGATCTGCATCTGCCATGTGGCAGCAAACATGATCCTCGGATTGGCCGGATTCATGACGACATCAATCGCGCCCGAATTTTCACCTGAGAAGAGGACGCGCTCCCAAGTCACACCTCCATCGATTGTTTTGAACAACCCACGTTGCTCTTGGGGCCCGTACATATGGCCAGCAGCAGCCACAAAGGCGATGTCGGGGTCCTGGGGGTGTACGATAATACGACCAATGCGTCCGCTCTCAGACAGTCCAACATGTGCCCAATGTTCTCCTCCGTCAGTTGAGCGGTATACGCCATTTCCGATTGATACGTTTGATCTAATGAACGCTTCACCAGTCCCGGCCCAAACCACATTCGGATCAGAAGGGGCAATTGCCAGTGCCCCGATTGATTGGGCCTCTTGGTCATCAAACACTGGGCGCCATGAATGACCTCCGTCCTCACTCTTGAAGACTCCGCCCGAAGCTGCTCCAAAGTAATAGACGTTTGGATTTCCAGACTCACCCACTACCGCGCTAACCCGATTCCCTACTGGGCCCACATATCGGAAATCTGAGCTCTCGAAAAATCCTGTCGGAAGATCTTGAAGGCTCTGCATAGCGTGTGTTTCTGAAACACTAATGCTACTAACCAAGAAGGTGCCCAGAAGCGTGACGAGGCGTGGATAATGGTCCGCTGAACAAAGCATGCCCAACTCCGGGAAATGTGGTTAGGGTATAGGTCGTATAGTGAGGAGCCAGCAAAGGTAGAGGAGACACATTACGTTAGAAAGCGAGCTGCTTGGTTCTGCTGTCTGAACTCCTGCAGACCGAAGGACGTGGATCCCTTTAATTGTTTTTGGCTTTTCGTGGGGGTGAGCGTGCCCCATCTTTAATCTTATCAATCAAGCGCACTGTTTAGTGGGTTAGCTGCTACGGGGAGACCACTCATGATTATTCGGTCAAAAAAAGCATCCAATATTTCATCCTCGGAGATAACACCCCCAGAAATTTACTTGGGGCGCAGACGGTTTATTCGAGATGCTGGCCTTGGCTTAGCAACACTGGCACTTGGTGGTACTACTTTGACCGCTGAAATAGCCGGCCAATCACAGGAGATTCCTGCCCGCTTCCGGAACCTCAAATCAGAGCTTGGAGAGGAACTCAATTCGTACCGCGACATTACGACCTACAACAATTTCTACGAGTTTGGTACAGACAAAAGGGATCCCTCACGAAATTCCGGTGAATTTGAACCTCAGCCTTGGACAGTTTCGATTGAGGGGCACGTCAACAAGCCGGGTAACTATGAGCTCGATGATCTCTTGGCCCCGGTTACAATGGAGGATCGGATCTACCGCCTTCGTTGTGTTGAGGCTTGGTCGATGGTCATCCCGTGGTATGGCTTTCCTCTCGCTGAGCTGATCAAAAGGGTAGAGCCGACCGGAAACGCAAAATTTGTTCGCTTTGAAACAGTTCACCGACCTGAACAAATGCCTTACCAAAAAACGGGGGTACTGCCTTGGCCCTATGTCGAAGGGCTTCGGATAGACGAGGCGATGCATCCACTCACGACTCTGGTGACTGGAATCTACGGCACGGAACTCCCCAATCAAAACGGAGCACCACTCCGGCTTATCGTACCGTGGAAGTACGGTTTCAAGGGAATTAAGTCGATCGTGAAAATTGAATTTGTAGAACGGATGCCGACGAATACATGGAAGATGGCCAACTCCTTTGAGTATGGCTTCTACTCAAATGTGAATCCGGAGGTATCTCACCCGAGGTGGAGCCAGGCCCGAGAGCGGCGGCTGCCGTCACTATTCAAGAGTCACGAAACCCTGATGTTCAATGGCTATGCCGAAGAAGTTTCTCACCTTTACGCAGGGATGGACCTTCACCGCTGGAAGTAAACCTCACTCAAGCCCCGGTTCGAACACCATGATCCAAAAGCACCGGATTTTGGTGTGCAAGATGGTGATTTGGGTTGCAGCTCTCAGTCCAGGTGCCTGGCTCGTAGCTGGACTAATTTTCAACTGGTTAGGACCCAATCCAATCGAGACCCTGACTCACATCACGGGCATGACCACGCTTGTCTTACTCCTGGTAACACTCTCGATCACTCCCTTACGTCAGATAACCGGGTGGAATGGAGCTATCAGACTCCGTCGCCTTCTCGGCTTATTTTCGTTCTTCTATGCTCTCATCCATTTCAATATCTGGTTTGTTTTTGATCAAGTCTTCAATTGGAGATGGATGGTCGAAGACATCATTGAGAGGCCCTATATCACAGTCGGGTTCTCCGCTTTCGTCACACTCATTCCATTGGCACTCACTTCAACAAAGGGTTGGATGCGTCGTCTGGGGATTCGTTGGACTAAAATCCATCGGGGCGTCTACCTGGCTGCTACCCTTGGGGTAATTCACTACTACTGGCTCGTGAAAGCTGACGTGCGCCTCCCGCTGCTTCTCGCGTTCTGCTTGAGCGTACTACTGATCTATCGCGTACCTGGTTGGCTGGAAAAGCGTCGGAGAACGATAGAGAGATCTCACGGAAGCAATATCAACTGAGAACCCCGAATCCAACTGCTGTTTAGTGGCTAAGCGAGTATAGAATCACATTGATCCCCAGGGCGTAGGCTTCCGGAGAAAATTCGTAGAAGAAATCATAATCTTCCCCTTCACGCTCCCATCCGTCTGCAATGTCTGTGTTGTGAGTCATTACGACGAGTGGGCGTCCTTCGGGGTCAAAGATTGCCCTAAGGTGTGGAGTCTCGCTCTCTCGTCCTCGCTCTGAAGTACCACGACGCCCATTTCTCCGCCACCACTGTATGGAAGGGATCTGAGGTATGTCTTCCACCTCATAGAGGGTGTGCATCATCATATGCTCAGGATCGACATCTACGATCGGATATTCTGGGAGTACCCGCGTAATTTCCCCCACCCAATGCTGCCAGGCCCAGTCTCCCCAAAAATCATCGACCCAGATGAATCCACCTTTCGTCAAATAGTCTCGCAGACGCACGACCTCTAACTCGCTAAATCCAACCGTACCGACATCCGACATGAATATGAACGGGCACTCATATAGTTCTTCCTGCGTAGCCCGCACGACAGCGAATCCTGGCTGACCATCCTCCCATCGGGCAGGTTTCGCTGTCGTTAGTTCTGCGAGCCTGGTAACAAAGTTATGATCTGACCCTGGGTAGTCCGTGTTCCATCCGTGGCCTTGGGCTTCCTGCCGCACACTTTGATATAAGAGCCGACAGAACGTAAACCCCCGATCTCTCACCCCATTCTCTGCTGTGGGCAATCCCTCACGAATCGGATTTGGTCGCCATCCTCCTCCATCCCACACCCTCACTTGAAAAGCTGTCAGCAGGAAGATAGAAGCCACAGGGATGATATAGCGAAACGTCATCTAGCCTCTCTTCCTGAAGAGTTTATTCAATCTCCCAATACCTCTCTTAGAAAACGGGGCAGGATCGATTCGGACTCCGGGGTTTCTGGAGTATTGTCTTCAAATTCTTTAATAGATTTATGACCAGTAAGGGGAAGATACTCTGTATACTTGGTCAGTCGTGCAACCAGATCTGCTCTATTCAACTCTGGGTGGAATTGAGTGGCATAGATCGGCTTACCCGCAAAGACAAAGGCTTGATTCTCAACCAAGTCACTAGAAGCCAATAATTTCGCACCTTCTGGTATCCCAGTAACAACATCCTCATGCCCTATAGAAACCAGAAATCTCTTTCCTAGAGGACCGAACACTGGGTCAGCCTCCCCTTCGGGAGTAAGCTCAACCCAGGCTGTACCAACTTCTGCTCGATCTCGGTCAGTCACGACCGTGCCCCCCAGGGCCTGGGCCATGGCCTGAAACCCCCAGCAAGATGCGAAAGTCGGGCGATTTTCTGCATACAACTCCGCCATGGTATCGAGAGCTCTTGAGAGCCATGGGCCACCCCTTACTACGGAATGTTCCCCACTTCCGCCAACGAGTACCACGTCAGCTCTCTTAAGGGATGATTTTGAAGGCGCGCCAGAAAGTAGGTTGAAAACCTCGATGCGGGATGGAGTACACGGTAGGCTGCGTGCGAAACAATGAACTTCCTGCGCAGCCATGGGGTCCCTTGGATTTCGGACCTGGAGTAGTAGGAAGCGAGGATCTGTCACGTCTATTCGGGTATGGAGGTGGATAGTTCCGATGTTGACTGACTTATCAATAGTCAGTCATAAGTGCCGAGGCTGGGACTTGAACCCAGAAGGGCGTGAGCCCGGGGGATTTTAAGTCCCCTGTGTTTACCAATTTCACCACCCCGGCAGCACAGACACCAACCGTGGACTTCCTGACCGAAATTCAGTCACAGCAGATCAGGCTCTCGTCCTGCTTCAGTCGATCAGGAGACTCCTTGTGAACTGCCCATTACTCTCCCAATACGTCCTCTTCAGGGCTATCTCGGGATCAGCAAGTGCCGGCTGAACATTCCCTTCCCTGTCAGTAGCCCTTGAGGTGATGGTGTGTTCTCCTGATTCGGCGTCCCAGTCTAGGTGCCAGAATGTCCACGAATAGGGATCATTGCGCCCTTCCCCCAATGTAGCAGGCCGCCATGACCCATCGTCTACCTGCACCTCTACTCGGTTGATATCAGCACCCCAAGCAGCGCCATGAATCCGATAGCGACTACCATCGCTTGTAACCTTTGCAGCGATCGAATTCACGCGCCCATGACTCACTGAGTTCTGTGTCCAAACCGTTTCTCCTCCCTGCTGCTCCCCTCTCAATGTCACATAGTCCTGTGCCATGAACCGGCCCATAAATCTCGTATTACGAACTTCAATCCTTTTGAGCCACTTCACATTCGCGACCCCATACCATCCAGGTGCAACAAGCCGAAGAGGGAACCCATGATCTATCGGTAACGGTTCTCCATTGACCTCATAGCATAGAAGAAATTTTGGGTCCATAGAGTCTTCTACAGACATACTCCGGGCAAAACTCTGGGTGACCTCATTCCCTCGGATTTCTTCTATACCTTCATCCGTGCCGAAGAAAACCACCTCGATTCCGCCCTCTTGAATGCCTGCTTGAGAGAGTACTCTCCGAAGTGATGTTCCACCCCAGCGGGCATTGTGGACTGCTCCGACAAAAGTTGGGAAACCCCTGTTTCCGCCACACTCCAGTGCAAAGGCTACGTCTTCTTTGGGAAGAGCCTTGATCTCCTCCAGCGTGAAATTTCTTGGACGATTGACTAATCCTCCGATCTCTAAAGTCCAATCATTTTCGTCAATCTCCGGAGTGTTGTAGTGGGATACCCGAAACAGGTCCTCCGTGGGGGTAACCCATGATGTGAGTCCCTGCCAATCGAGCGTGTTTGCTCGGCCGCCTGGTTGCGGGCCATCGATCCATGGTATCACCGCCTCTTGAGAACTGATGCGTAGGATTCGGTCCGCTACATCAGAGGGGAAAAGCGCCAAACCGACCGCTGCGCTGCCGCCTCGAATGAGCAGGTCTCGACGAGTGACATTCGATGTTTCGGGCATAGGTCGGGTGCCTTTAAAAGAAAGTGGATCGACACTGCTGTTCAGAAGAGTAAACTCTAACGTCTAAGCCACTGCGGCTAGACCCGCTTATTCCGGTTACGATGGATCAAACTGACGTCCATTTCTAACCGTATTTCGATCACATCTATGCCTTAGTACTCAGATCCGTGTACCATCAGGGATGGATCGAAAGGTCTAGAGCAGAGAATATATCTCCATGCGCCCAGAACGATTCCATCGACTTCGTGCAGTTTTAGAGCGTCGACAGCCAGATCTGACCATCCTAATGGACCGGGTCAATAAGTCACATAACTTTTCTGCAATCCTAAGAAACTGTGACGCAGTCGGTGTTCTTAGGGCTCATGTCGTTCCCCCTAAAGAGGGATTGGTACTCCACCATGGAACATCGGCTGGCACCATGAAGTGGGTCCGAGTGCACCGGCATGAAACCGTTGAAGATGCAGCTAGGAGTCTGAAAAAGGAGGGATATAGTCTCATCGCAGCTCATCCTTCAGAAGCTTCGGTCGACTTCCGTGAAGTAGACTACACCGGCCCAACAGCCATCCTAGTCGGTGCGGAGTTACATGGTGTCTCTGAAGCAGGATTAGAGACAGCAGACCTCTGCGTAAGAATTCCCATGACTGGGATGGTGAAATCTCTTAATGTTTCTGTGGCAACTTCACTCCTCTTATTCGAAGCTTTCAGGCAAAGACAGGCTGCGGGGATGTACGAAAGGAGCCGGCTGGATTGTAACGAGTTCGAGCAACATCTTTTTGAATGGTCATGGCCTTCATTGGCTGCGGCAAGACGCCGAGACGGTAGACCCTACCCAAGACTTGGCCCCGATGGAGAGATCCTACCGGAATCCGATTAGCACGTATCCGAACTGCTAATAAGGGCCTGCAACTATGAGATGTGCCGACTTACTTTCTCATGCGACCAAGTTGAAATCTGAGTGACTGCTCTGGTTTTTCGTAGAAAAAACGGAATCCAGATGCTGTAAGTCTCTGCGGAAACACATGCTGTCCCTCAAGTAACGCTTCTCGCCCCATCTCCCCGAAGATTGTAGTAATCGCATACTTAGGAATTGGGATCATGGTCGGCCTTCTGAGCACGGACCCTAAGGTTGAAGTAAACGTCGAGTTCGTTATCGGATATGGTGCTGTCACATTGATCGGACCTTCGAGATCACTGGACATCAGAATGTGATGAATTGCCCCCACAAGGTCGTCGATATCTATCCAGCTTAAGAACTGTTTTCCCGATCCTAATCGCCCACCTAAGCCCATGAGAAATGGCAAGCGCATGCGGTGGAGTGCGCCACCAGCCCCCGACAAGACGACCCCCGTACGAATGTGGGCGACCCTTAAGCCAGCTCGGTCAGCGGGCTGGGTTGCTTGCTCCCAGGCGCCGCAAACTTCGGCAAGAAAGCTACTCCCTTGTCTCGTGCTTTCTTCGATATGTAACTGGGGCGAATCTCCATAATAGCCGACTGCTGATCCAGATATGAGTACCTTGGGGCCATTTCTGAGTCTCCCGAGAGCGCTCGATAACACAGAGGTGCTCTGAATACGACTATCACGTATCGAGCGCTTTCGCGCGGCAGTCCAGCGCTGATCTGCAATCGATACACCGGCTAGGTTTACGACGGCATCTGCCGACGCTAACCCCTCCAGATCAATCTCCCCCTCTCTAGGATTCCAATAAATCTTTCCTTCACCCAGTGAATTTCGGTCTCTCACTAACCGAATAACCTTATGCCCACCGGTTGTTAGAAAGTTAGCAAGGTTACTCCCGATGAGCCCTGAAGAACCGGTAATGGCCACGGTCAACCGGGGAAAAGTACTGTATTGGGTGTGTCGTTCTAGGTCGGTAAACAGTCGGCGATATCTGAACTGAAAGAGACGGCTAAGTTCTCGCTTTATAGAGCCCTTTCCGAGTGCGATTCCCAGGGGTCCAAATGGGAGCTGTACCTCAATCTCATCCACGAGGCTGGTGCCTTGTTCTCCGAGCGGTTCAAACTTGTGAATGTGCTTCCATGAGCCCAAGGGACCAGATATTTGTTCATCCCAAAACTGAGTATCCTTTACATAATCACGGTGCCTCAATACCCATCGGAAGCTGCATGGCCCCTTATGGACTCTTAGAGAAACCTCTCCTCCATCGTCTATACCACCCTTTCGGCTAATGAGCCCCACCCTTGCCCAAGGAGGGGTTAAGCGCTCAAGGGCACCCGCTCGACGATGCCATCCGAATACCACTCCGAGATTTTGGTTTTCGAGCGCACTCTGGTACCTAAGAATCATAGATAAAGGGCTCGGATAAAAATGAGCTGAGTACCGCTTATACGACCTTCGACTACCCTCCGACCATGACAGGATCCCGTCCCGTCCCAGATGCCCGCATTCTTAGGATCTAACTTGAGAAGTGATAGAAGCCCCTCAAGCCTCGTCAACTAATGCGGTACCTATCACGTGGGCGACTCAAGACGTTAGGGAAGCAATGCCTCACGAATCGTTCTGACTCCTGCCCCCGGGCCTTCAGGGTGACCGTAAATCGCTGAACCTGCTACAAGAACACTAGCCCCGGCAGACTGCAGGTCAGTGGCATTATTAGCGTCAACTCCACCGTCAACCTCTAACTCCGCTGGACTACCGTATCGGTCTAAGATCCTCCGCGCTTCGGCGACCTTTTCCGTGCTACCCGGGATATACGCCTGGCCACCAAAACCAGGATTAACAGACATAATCACTAGAAGGTCTAGCTCTCCTAAGACATCGGCTATTTCCTCAAAACCGGTCGCAGGCTTAAGAGCGACACCCGCCTTCACTCCTAATGAATGTATCTGGCCGACCGTGGCGATCAGGTCCGGGCACGCTTCAGCGTGAACAGTCATGAACGTCGCACCTGCTTCAGCGAATGACTGGAGGTAGCGCTCAGGAAATTCGATCATTAGATGCACATCCAGAGGCAGGTCCGTTGAGCAGCGGGCCCCCTTTGTGATCACAGGACCAATCGTGATGTTGGGGACGAAGTGCCCATCCATTACATCCACATGAATCCAATCGGCTCCACCCTCGTTTACTGCACGAATCTCTTCACCAAGACGGGAGAAATCACAAGATAGTACTGAGGGGGCGATTTTCATGGCTTTCGATCGACCTCTCTTGGCCCCAAGGGTGTTCCCAGAATCGCAAGATCAGCAACGTTCAGGAAGAGCCCACTTTCGACCACGCCTGCTCTTGCCTGCAGTTCAGCTTCAAGCTGAGCAGGTTCTTTAATGCCATCCGGAAAACGGCAGTCAAGCATCAGGTTACCGTTACCGCTCTTAAAGGCTTCTCCGTTATTCATCATGCGAACAGATGCCTCTCCACCCCAATTCATAATGAACTGTACATGACCACGAATTCCCCAATCAACAACCTCGATCGGAAGTGGAGATAGGGTACCTAGTCGGCCAACAGCTTTGCTCTCATCTGCAATGATTAGAACCCTGTCTGAGGCCTGAGCTACCATCTTTTCCCTGAGCAGCGCCCCTCCCATACCCTTTATCAGGTCCAGATCTGGAGATATTTCATCGGCACCATCAACTGTGAGATCTATCCGGCTACTATCACCTAACTCAATCAGATCGATTCCAGCCTGATGAGCTTCACCGGCAGTACGGTTTGAGGTAGGGATTCCGACCACATTCTTCAGTTCACCACTCAGTAACCGGTCTCCAAGCAGGTTAAGAAAGTGTGCCACGGTACTACCTGTTCCCAGTCCCACCACCATCTCACTCTGAACATGTTCTAGTGCACTAGCAGCTGCCTGGCGCTTCAGATGTTCCGCTGTTGAAGCTTCCATCCTGTTTGTATCTCTAGTGTGAATTGGGTGAGGCCCAAGCCTAAGTTGGATGAGATGGAATGCACGAATCTACAGGAGCATACGAAAGCATTCCAGTTGGCTTGTTAACCGCTTGAGTGATCGAGCAGGATAGATCAGTGAAGTGGTCCAAATCCTATTCTGCTGCTGTGTCTATCCTTGAGAGTTGAGCACTGACCTCTTCAAGCTGCTCTTGGACCGCTCTTAAAGATGTTCCACCAATCGTATCGCGAACCTCTACCGATCTCTCCCAATCAAACACTTCGACCACATCTTCCTCAAAAGCTTCATGTTCATTCTGCAGAGCATCAATCGAAAGTTCACTGAGCGGGAGCCCCTCTTCCTCCGCGAGGCGGACCAACCGCCCAACGACTCCATGTGTTTCGCGGAATGGAACACCCCTTTTCACCAGATAGTCTGCTAGATCTGTAGCGAAAAGCTGAGTGTCTATAGCACTTTCTAGGTTCTTGGGCACGAACTCAGTTGTTTTGATCCCACCAGCAAGTGCAGGAACTGTGATACCTAGTGTATTGCACGTATCAAACAAAGCCTCCTTGTCCTCCTGCAGATCCCTGTTATACCCGGTAGGGAGCCCTTTAAGCAGGGTTAGAAGGGTTACGAGATTTCCGTGAAGCCGTCCTGATTTTCCACGAGCTAGCTCGGCAACATCAGGATTTCGTTTCTGCGGCATGAGACTCGAGCCGGTACTAAATCCATCAGATAGCCTCACAAATCTGAACCCCGAACTGGAAAAAAGAACTAAGTCCTCAGAGAGTCTAGACATGTGAACGCCAATCATTGCACCTGCGTATAGGAGGTCACAGATCCAATCCCGATCTGCTACAGCATCAACTGAATTAGGGCTTACTCGTTGAAACCCCAATTCATCTTTCAGCGCTTCCCGATCAACAGCGAATGGGCAACCTGCAATGGCACCGGAACCCAGTGGGAGGACCGCTGCAGCGCCTCTGGCTGCGTTGATACGATCAATATCCCGGAGGAAAGCAAATACGTGGCTTAGAGCCCACTGTGCCGCACGGATCGGCTGGGCCTGCTGTAAATGTGTATATCCTGGCATGGGAAGATGCAGCCCGCGAAGCGCGAGGTCTTGCAATGCTCGGATCAAGCTAAGCATTTCCTCTTGAATCTGATCACAAGCCCTCATTCCAAAAAGCCTCACTCCCGTCGCAGATTGGTCGTTACGGGATCGACCGGTGTGAAGCTTCCCACCTAGAGACCCGACTTCCTCTACAAGCATACGCTCTACTACCGAATGGATATCTTCTTCCTGAGCTTGCCCAAGTCCATCTGTTTCAATGCGGAGCGCAACTCCCTGAAGGCCATTGATCACTGAGGCCAACTCGGTCTGAGTCAAAACCCCTGCACGTCCAAGTGCTTGAGCCCAGGCCTTGCTACCACGTATATCTTCCCTCCACAAACAACTATCGACGGATAGACTTTGATTCAACTCAACCATCTCGGGTGCCATTACACTGTCGAACCTCGCACCCCATAGTGATCCATGTGCCTCAGGGCTTTTTACAGGATCTGTCTCTTTGGGCTCGTCGCTCATTATCTAATCCTCAGAAAGGCATCTGGCTGGAGGGTCCATTCGGATCTCAGGAGCCCTTAGACTTTCCTAGACTCCTCCGGTATCCGCAAACTCTGAGATCAACTGAGAAGTTTCCTGGTCCAGCTTGTGAGTTTCTCTCTTCTGTCTCGCAGCAGCTCGAGTTGGCAGTCCGAACAGACGTATGAAGCCGGATGCGTCTGACTGGTCATACTTTGTGGATCCCCCAAAGCTGGCCAGATCTTCATCGTAAAGTGAGACCGGACTCGTACGAGCTGTTACCACACACGAGCCCTTGAAAAGCTTCAATATTACCGACCCGGTGACGTTTCTCGACAATACGTCAGACATAGCCTGAAGAGCTTCTCTCTCCGGAGTCCACCAACGCCCCTCATAAACCATATTCGCCCATCGATCAGCCATCTGATCCTTCAAGCCCTCGGCTTCACGATCGATGGTGATTGATTCAAGATCCCCAATTGCCTTGTAGAGTAGTGTTCCACCAGGTGTTTCATAAACTCCGCGGGATTTCATACCAACCAAACGATTCTCAACCAAATCATCCCGTCCAACACCATTGCGGGCCGCTATATCGTTACACTCTTCAAGGAGCTCAACGGCACCCATTGTTTTTCCATTTACCGCGACAGGTACGCCAGCCTCGAAGGATACTTCGACCACCTCAGGCTTATCTGGAGCCAGTTCTGGAGTAACTGTCCAAAGAAACATCGACTCCTCCGGCTCGTATCCTGGATCTTCTAGCGGACCACCCTCATGGGAAATGTGCCAAAGGTTCTCATCTCTTGAGTAAAGCTTTTCCTCGTCGATTCCTTCAAGCTGGATGTTCCGAGCCCGAGCGTATTGGACAGCATCTTCACGCGACTTTAGGTCCCATTCACGCCAGGGCGCCACTACCTTAAGATCAGGAGCAAGTGCAGCATATGTGAGCTCGAATCGCACCTGATCATTTCCCTTTCCGGTACAACCGTGTGCAAGTGTATCCGCTCCAACTGCCCTTGCAATCTCTACCTGTCGTTTTCCTAGAATTGGCCGGGCCATAGCCGTACCCAGGAGATAATTTTGACCGTACACAGCCCCGATCTTTAAGGTTGGCCATACGAAATCTTCTACGAACTCGCGCCTCAGATCTTCTCCGTAGAACTCAACCGCGCCTCTCGCTAGCGCCCTTTCCTCTAACCCGCCTAAACCTTCACGTTGCCCCACGTGACCGCTCATGCATACTACTTCCGCATTATAATTCTCTTTTAGCCAGGGAACGATTACTGACGTATCGAGACCGCCGGAGTAGCCCACTACAACCTTCATAGCATCTTAGCCTTTTTAAGCCAAAGGCCCTAATCCCATCAGTTGTAATACTTTATAGCTGAAGAGGAGAGGACCTAGAGCTCTAAGTTATAGCTCTAGTCTCAGTATGTGGGTTGGTTGTTTGGATTACGAGACAGTAGCGAAGTAGGGGCATAAATATGCGTATACCATGCATTAGGTCAACCTTAGCGGCCCGCCATTTCTTCGATTCGCTCTTGAACTGCGGTTGTGACCGCTGGGTCCCTTAGGACTACCAATATCGTATCGTCCCCTGCTAGCGTGCCTAAGACCTCTGGCCACTCCTCCCAATCGATGCCCGCTGCAACCGTCTGAGCACCACCCTTTAGCGTCTTCACGACCAACAGATGCCCTACCCCTTCGGATGATTGAAACAAGGTCGGGAGCAGAGAGGCTAGGGTAGGAGTATTCTCCCACTCATCTGGCAAAGAATAATGGGGAATCCCATCCGCTCCGGTCACCTTTACTAGCCTCAGTTCTCGCATATCCCTAGACAATGTTGCTTGTGTTACATCAGTGCCGTCTACACGCAGAAGTTCCTTGAGCCCTTCTTGACTAGTAACACGATGGTGCCTAAGAACTTCTAAGATCTTTTGGTGCCGTACTCGCTTACTCAAGCCACTGCCTCCTCTACGAGAGCCCGAACCCGTTCAGGCTCAAATCCCATGCTTCGATCAATCTCTTTGCCTTCCTTGAAAAGAACTAAGGTAGGGATACTACGGATTGAATATCGTTCGGAAATGTTAGCCGCACGGTCCGTATCGATCTTCACAACCAGCATACGTCCACTCTGTTCCCGAGCAAGTT
>Ga0310121_10000257_pt1 | contig 57674 bp, 55 predicted proteins | sample CB27_Tmax_986_MG_FD_203504 | JGI IMG/M metagenome (GOLD analysis project Ga0310121, IMG submission 203504) | Marine microbial communities from Western Arctic Ocean, Canada - CB27_Tmax_986 | ecosystem: Environmental > Aquatic > Marine > Oceanic | place: Canada: Western Arctic Ocean | collected... | reverse complement strand
AGCTGTTCTCTGGGGTGAGGGCGGGGCCTTTTGCTCCGGTTGGGATCTCAAGTACGTTTCTCAGGTCTCGCCCGAAGAGCTTGAGCAAGAGCTGGCGTTTCCGGAGGATGACCCGCCTGATCCGAATAACATTCCGCGGGGGCCACTCGGGCCGACTCGTCTAATTCTCTCAAAGCCCGTGATTGCGGCCGTCGCTGGACCCGCCGTGGCCGGCGGAATGGAACTCGCCCTCTGGTGTGATATTCGAATCATGGAACAGAGTGCATATATCGGCGTGTACTGTCGGCGATGGGGGGTGCCGCTTATCGACGGCGGCACGGTCCGTTTACCGCGACTGGTCGGCCAGGGCCGGGCTTTGGAGATCATTCTGACTGGTCGTAAAGTCACAGCCGAGGAATGTCTTCGTATCGGAGCTTGCGAGTCTCTCGTTCCCGACGGAACAAGTCGTGTTGCGGCCGAAACCATGGCACATGAGATTGCCCGTTTTCCTCAGGTCTGTGTCCGAGCGGATCGTCACTCGGCCATTGCTCAGCATGGACAGTCCGTCCGTGAGGCAATGAAACAGGAATGGCACCGCGGACAGGCTCCGATGCGCCAGGATGCGGTCAAAGGCGCGTCCCGTTTCGCGGAGGGATTAGGTAGGCACGGAGATTACAAGAAACTCTGAGACAGTAGCGATCGGCGGAAACGTAATATCTACGGCGATCAACCTCGAGCGGTCTAGCATTCGCCGTTTCGATTATCACCCCTGCAAAGCCTGTCCGTGACACCGGCCGTGAATAGATCTCCACTCACGTTTACAGCACTTCGAGACATGTCAGGAGGGCGGTCCATGGGTAGGATGATTTCGATGACGCCCGAAGGCATACCGAACATCACAAGAAGATCTTGGATAACTTTCACGCTTCCACCGGATACACCCTGGATTGCAACGCAGTAGAGATCCACTAAAGCAGCAATACTCAGAAGCGTGCCCGCGGTCCTCGTGACGCCGGCCACATCGCCAAATAAACTCATCAAAACAATCGATGCATGACTGGATACACACTCGTGCCGTCCATATTGACCGTCGTACCGATCCGAACAGTGGTGCGAGAAATATCCCGTTCGACCCCAAAGTCATCCTCAGTAACCTTCATCGTATATAGGGCATTGCCACGGATGAACTCGCTGTTGGAAATGTTATTAACAGCCGTTCATGGGCGGCCCGTCCTATTTGGGAGATTGTCATCAGCTAAATGAACTTGGTGTCAATCGCATAGACAAACATCAAGATTGCTAAACCGAGAAAGATCAACCGAAAATGTACAACGGGCGGGACCAAGAGATTAACGAAGGAAAAAATAGGCCTCCAAATCTTACGGTGAACTCATTTAAGTCCGTTGGCGTCTAAGGAAACAACTGTAAATCAAAGGCTAGAAAACCTACAAATGGCACCAGTACCATAGCCACAAGATCTTGTTTCCATAATTGTGCTGCAATCATCCAGCGCATAATGACGAACAGTTGATCCGAAAAACCGCCTATGACATCGATTAGATGATTTGCTTTTGCAGTCGGCACTAAAGCGCCCCGTGTCTTGGAAGTTGCTGAGTCCCCGTAGCACACGTCTGGCAGTCCACCTCGACGACTAACCGAACCATTCTCCTCGTAGAATCTAACCAGTCTGGCATAAACTTCTGCCTGCGCCCGCTGTCAACCGTCGCCCGTGATGCCAATTCGATGACTACGAAGCCTAGATTCCTCCTCATCTTTGCCCATCCCGATGATGAGGCTTTTATTGCTGCCGGGTTAGTCTGTCGTTATGGGGCCGGCGGCGCTTCATTTTCGCTTGTCAGTGCAACCCGCGGCGACGCCGGCGGTCTGGGAGACCCGCCTCTGTGCACTCGCGAAGCTTTACCGGAACGACGTGAGGATGAACTGCGACAATCCGCCACTCTTTTGGGCATTCGCCACATTCACATACTTGATTATCTGGACAAACGGTTGGCTGACGCATCGTTGTCAAAAGTTCGAGGAGAGTTGGTCAACATCATCTGTACCTACCGTCCTCACATCGTCATCACCTTTGACTCAAATGGTATGAATGGACACCCAGATCACGTCGCCATTTCCCGCTTCACAATGGACGCAGTCGCGGTTGCTCGGAATCCATACGGCCTTCCGGGGTCAATCAGACCATACTCTGTACAACGGGTTCTCTGGACAAGCTCGGTCGCACCATGGGAAACGACACAACCAGCCGATTTAAGCACAGAGCCTGGTGTTGATTTTCTCCTCGATGTCAGCGCATATAAAGACGTGAAGGCCGCTGCCCTCAAACTGCATCGTACGCAACACATCCCGATTACTCGTTGCTTTTTCAGCAAGAGTGACGTCGACGATATTCTCAGCCTTGAGACATTTCGACAGGCGTGTGGGCCTGCGCTTGATCAGGTGCCCTGCGAGGACGTTCTAACAGGAATCAACCTGGAACACTAGGTCTCCCGTGTCACACCGTCGCGGACGGATCTCGACCAAATCACGGCCAAGGCTTATCCCTTAGCCTCACTGCAGATTCCCCTCAAAAGAGAAAGGATGCCTCCACGGCCACACCCTTGCTACTCCGTGGAGACTACCCGAGTACGAGGCCTCTGAGATGCTTCAAAATCTCAACCGTCCAGATCTATCCCGTCTATTTCAATTTTGAATAATCAGTCGCACTCATCATGAACACCTCGGCCGAGATCGGAACCTCGTACTTCTCTCGTAAAGCGTGCCACTCCGGGTCGACTCGAAAGGCGGCCCACACCTCTTCACGATGAGCACGATCTCGATAACTCAGCATCCACACGAGAGTGTTTGGATTATCAAGGTTCTGCCATACGGCAAGAATCTCGGCGCCGTGATTTTCAAAAATCTCAACTTCCTTCTCTCGGAAACGCTGGTGCAGGTTGTCAATCCCGCCCTTTCCGTTCATCTCAGGTTCGGCCGTATACATCCGAAGCTCGAAACAGCGGGAATTTGCCGCCACGTTATCTCCTACATCGGATGCCAGATTGCCCGCAGGACCGCAAGGTGCCGGCGCCTCCTGGGCATTAGTTACTCCCATCATCATGAAGGTCATCATCGCCCCAAACAACAGTTGCTTCATCTTAATTCCTCCCTGTCTTCGTCATCTATTTCACCAATTTAACCCTGTCTACATACGGCACAGCTAGCCTACTAACCGCCGTCCGTGCTTAATATGAAAAGTTCTTTCGGGATACCATTCTTGGGCAAGTTTTCTGCTTCGGCCATAGGTGCTATTAGTGGCATTCAATCTATCATTCAATCGAAGATGACACGGCTCGTTCTTCAGCCCGATGACCAGAGAGTATACCTTCCATTGAGTAGTTCCCTTCGTGGCAGGCATACTCAAAGATCGCGTCGTCGGTTTTTGAAAGCGAGATCATCATCGTCCATAGACGAGACCAAGTGTGGGAGTCTGTGAACGTCACCTCCCAATCCAACTGGTCCGGTGAGACCAGCGAAAATCTCTCCCTCGTCGTTACGTGTTCAGTAGCGCCCCTGACGTTGCTGTCGGGCGAGAAATTGGAAGTTTCAACCACCAACGTATCTCCTTCCCAGGAGCCACGTGAATTGCCGGTGTATTGCCGAATACCTTTGGCCAAAGGAGGCTGTTCCACGATCGGCACCAGTCGCACTTCGTGAATCATCTCTTGGAGAATTGCCACATGCGTTGACGATTGAAAAATCTGGAAATAGCTGTTGTAACCTGCGTTCGTTCTCGGCACCCCATAAGTAATACAGCGGTCATCGGGACTTCGATCCCTATGTGAATCCGCCGGATGGGCAATTCGATATGCTCCCGCAGTCTCCTCCCGACGGTTTGCTTCAGCAGTCGTGGCGGGAAGCTTGCCGGTAGTCGGGTCGACAATCAGGGAAGTTCGATTGCCGAACTTTCGATCGACCAACCAGAATTGATTGTAGATGCCAGTACCATCAGGCGTAGCATTCGTAACTCCGTCGCCTGATTGATATTCGTCACTGCCAGCCAGTACAGTTTCAAATACAGACCCGCCAAATGCTGCATCTGTCTCACCATTGAACAATTCGCTCGCACGGAGCTGTAGCGTAGCAACCTCTTCGTCAGTGAGATGAGTTCTCTCCCCAAGTACATCCGGTCGTTCCAGTGGGGTCGCACTATTATTCGCCCAGACACCCTGCAGGTCAGGCTGCCCGTCTGCTGTCCTGGCTGCACTCCACGAATCCGAATCACGCTCGGTATTCTGACCCAAGGCAACCGCCAAAAATCCAGGACCACACAACAACACGGCCGCACACGAAAGAACGAGAAGTCGACTATGCATAACATTCTCCTGTCTTTGTGACCGCCATACTGCTCTACGCCTAGTTCTCTCTCCTCGGCTCTATGTAACTATTGTTCTTCACACAGAACCAGATTAACTCGCCGCCTAGCGAGGAATTAGCCGTGGCACAAATTTCGTTACTCCCTGCACCGGACCAACCTCTCCAGCATAGACATTTCCTTCGCTGTCAGCGGTCACACCTTCGCCCATCGAACCAACACCACCCATACCCGACGGTCGTTCCGAGACATGTTCACGAACGAAGTACCACACTTCTCCGGTTCGCGCACTTCCGACTCGAAGCCCCTTTCGCCATCCACCCGGGTTGTAGTTCTCGTCCGACTCGGAGTCGATTGCGTAGAGAACATCATCATCGCTGATAAATAGGCCGCTAATTCGACTGAATTGGTACCACGTATCGAGATGGGTGCCATCCTGATCAAAGATTTGAATCCGACTATTTCCCCGATCAGCGACGAACAGACGACCCTGGGAATCAAAATCCAGCGAGTGCGGAGATCGAAATTCTCCGTCTTCAAAACCCCATTGCCCCCAACTCTTTATGAACGTGCCGTCCGGGGTAAACTTCGAGATCCGGCCAACCGCAGCAGGTCCCGTCTCATCTAAAAATTGTCCGCTATGAGATTCGCCGACGAAGATACTGCCATCCGGGGCAACGACAACATCGTTCGGTTCAGTGAAGTGAGTTGGTGGATTCCCCTGTTCCCCTGGCGTTCCTAGTACTAATAACACTTCCCCTTCCGGACTGAACTTGATGACCTGATGCCCTTTCCTTGGCGCGGTTGGTGTTCGCTCAAGTTCTCGATCATTTGGTGACCTTGCATCGACCACCCAAACGTTGCCCTGGCTGTCGACATCCATTCCGTGAGGCCAAGTAATCAACCCCGCGCCAAAACTAGCCACGACGTTCCCCTGTTGATCCATTCTAACGATGGGATCCACGTTTGATTCCGCGCACGAATTCGTCCCGCAACGGTCTGCGACCCAGATATGGACACCATCAATATCAATATTGATCGCGCTAACCGATCCCCAGGTTCGACCATCTGGTAATTGCCCGAAGTTGCGAACGGTTTCGTACGGATTTGGCAGATGATTAACTGGCTCCTGCGCGGCGTGTGCACTCGGCACCTTGGCACCTCGCTGCGCCATAACGACCGATGGAACCAACATCATTGCCGCGTATAACAACCCAAGACAGAGACTCTTTTCTCTTGTAGCCACCATTTGACTGTCCGACCTCATCAAGAGACAACACGCAGCCTATTGCCTTTAGGAAAAATGGTCGGGGCGAGAGGATTTGAACCTCCGACCCCCGCGTCCCGAACGCGGTGCTCTACCAGGCTGAGCCACGCCCCGACAAGTCACTATTGTATCCCAGCGTCGAATCCAATCATTCTTTCTGATCCACCTCGCACGCCAACCTCTTCGTCGAGCAGGGCTCTCAGAGTTCACGTTCTCTCCACTATCCCTGCACCTGTGACATTATTGAAGCACTGTGGCCGTCTCAGCTCCTTTTGACGCCGTTCTGTTAATTAGTTTCGGTGGCCCACGCGGTCTTTCTGAGATCCGCCCCTTTCTTGCCAATGTCTTAAGAGGACGAAACGTTCCGGCCGCACGCCTGGACAGCGTGATGCATCACTACGAACTATTCGAGGGCATCTCACCGCTCACAGAGATTACTATGCGCCAGGCCGACGGCCTGCGTGAGCGCCTTCGATGCTTGGCGCTCCCTGTCTATGTCGGCATGCGTAACTGGCACCCTTTTCTTGACGATACACTTCGAGAAATGGCCAACAATGGTATTCGCCGCATCCTCGCATTAACGCTCGCACCTCACCATAGCTACTCCAGTTGTGGGCAGTACAAACAGAACGTCCTGCAAGCGCTTAATTCTAGTCAGCTTGAAGGTCGCAACCTCGAGGTCACTTACGTCAGCGGGTGGCATACACATACCGGATTCATTAGGGCTAACGCCGATCACATCTCGCAGGCATTCCAGAAACTCTCCGCCAATTCTCGGTCTGGTGCACAATTAATCTTTACGGCCCATAGCATCCCGTTGACAATGGCAAACGAAGCAAGATACGAGAAGGACCTAGCGGAATCCGCAGAACTCATCGCCAAACATGTGTCAGTAACGAACTGGGCGATTGCCTACCAAAGCCGAAGCGGTCGTCCGCAAGACCCCTGGCTTGAGCCCGATATTTGTGATTACCTGCACAAAGAAAAACAACGTGGTTTAGAAGCGGCCGTCCTTAGCCCCATCGGATTCGTAGCCGACCACATAGAAGTTCTGTACGACCTTGACACTGAAGTATCCCTTGTCGCTAAAGAGTTGGACATCGAAATGGCGCGCGCGTCTGCGGTCAACGATCACCCAACATTTCTAGATATGATGGCTGATGTAATTCAGACAACCTGCAAACGCTACGCAACAGGAATTCCGTTACAGATCTCACCAAGTACTATCAGTCCTGCAACTGAATTGCCTCCGTGTGAACGCTGAGTATTCAGAAATGACTGGGTGCGTCAATCGGCATCACTAGCGAGATGACAGCGGCATTACGCGTCCAAACAATGCTTATCGAAAGCGTCTGTGAGTTCACGAGCGATGGCCGGTGCCTCTTGGTTTTCGATTTGATGACGTTCCATCAGATAGATAAGCTTGCCATCCTTGAGCAACGCCACCGCTGGCGACGAGGGTGGGTACCCCGTAAAATAGCTACGCGCTCGTTCCGTCGCCTCTACATCTGCTCCGGCAAAGACGGTAGCCAGAACATCAGGTTTAACGCCGTGCTCAAGAGCTAATGCCACGCCCGGTCTAGCCTTTCCTGCAGCGCACCCGCAAACAGAATTGACCACAACCATTACGGTGCCCTCCTTCGAGAGCGTATTGTCAACCTGTTCTGTAGTCCGCAACTCAATCATTCCCAGTCGGGTTAACTCATCACGCATCGGTGCTATAAAAAAATCTGGATACACACTGAACTCCTTTCACTTCGACTTACAAGAGTAGCACGAAGCCTCAAACTCTCTACATTCTGGCGTCAGCCTGTGACACGCTGGCTGCCGCCAATCTAGAGTTGAATACTCCAAGAAACAGAAGCACAATTCCCCATTGAACCAAACACGTACCCAAGCTGTTGGTTCGTAATGGATTCCACCAACTCTCCGGGTCATACACCGTAACAGCCTGATACATCCACCAGCCAAACATCAACACAAATTGCACCGGAATCAGATATCGCATAATCCAATCAAACGAAGGACCTATGTCCGGGCTACCCTTCAGAAAATCCATCCGAAAGCGAGAGGGTCCGTAGCGTGTAACGGCCACTGAAATAAACATTCCACTAATCATTAACCCCAGACCCCACACCCAGTCCTGATTCTCGAACACAGAGGGACTTACGGCAGAAGGGATTCCGAACAGACACGTTGCGAGTCCAACTATTAGCACAGCGCTGCGTCGTGACAAGCCAAAATCCATAAACAATCTACTCGCAAGTTCGATCATTGCAATCAATGACGATAGGGCTGCAAAAAACAGTGCCAAGAAGAAGCACGGTAGCAGCCATTGCCCACCCACCACCTGTCCAAAGAGTTGAGGAATCCAGATAAACGTCATTCCCAAATTACCCGTGGCCAACACACCTTCGGCATTACTCGGCGGTAGAACAGCAAAGATCGTTGGCAGGATCGCCATCGCCGCCAAAAGCGAGGCTGTGTTGTTTCCAAAGCCAATTGCCACAGAACTTGCAACCACATCCTCTTCTCGTTTTATGTAAACGGCGTAACTTAAAATCAATCCCCACCCGGCGCCTGTCGACCACGCAGATTGCGTCAAGGCTTCCAGCCAAGTTCGATAATTGAGTAAGGCTCCCAATTCAGGTTTGAATAAAAAAGAGAGACCCAATTCGGCTCCATCCAAAGTCACCGCTCTCGCAACGGACAATACCAACAGGACAAACAACAGCGGAATAAGCACCCGATTCGCCTTCTCAATGCCGTTCGTCACTCCTCGGGCTACTATCGCCACACCAATTGAAACCGCTAAAACGTGGAACAGCACCGGCTGCCATATCGAGACGGAATAGACCCTCCAATAATTTTCAGCGTCGATTGGGCTTCCCGAGAAACCCATAAGAAAAAAATACTTAAGCGCCCACCCCGTCACAACTGAGTAATAGAACATGATCATTACAGCGGTCATCACCACGAAGCCTCCCATCCAAGCAAAGCGCCGCCCTACAAGGACAGCGAAGGCTCCAACGGGGCCACGGCGGGCACCACGGCCAAGACCAAATTCAGCGATTAGCAGCGGTAGCGACCACGTAAAAAGGAAGATTAACCAGGGAATGAGAAACGCGGCTCCACCATTTTGTGCAGCCACTCTAGGAAAGCGCCAAAGATTGCCAGTGCCCACTGCCATACCGAGACCAGCCAAAATAATTGCCCAGCGCGACGAGAATCGTTCTAGGCCAGCCATAATGACTTCTCCACACCGTGTACTCTACCCGACTCTCGAGTTTTGCTTACTCACAGAGATTTCGTCAGATTCAGCCTGCCTCTCGCTTGGCACGAAAAAGTGGAACCTTGATACAGTTCGTATCAACTGCTATCCTTACAGCTGGCTCAGATCACTATGGAGGCTGAAATCTATTTCATCAGCATGGCAGCAAGGAAATTGGGGATGCACCCACAAACCCTTAGAAAGTATGAGCGTTTAGGGCTTGTTCGGCCAACACGCACGGTCGGCAGTATGCGCCTATATTCCGTCGTTGAAATCCAGCGCTTGCGCTCAATTAAACGCCTCGTTGATGAACTCCGTATCAACCTTGCTGGCGTACGCGAGTTACTTTCGATTGCCGACCTTGCTAAAAAACTTAGCGAGATCATTGAGATACCATCCTCGCATCCGGGTCGGGAGAGAGCTCTGCGTCGCGAAGTCGCAAAATTGTCCGATCTTCTCGGCTTATAGCCTCCGACTTTGGCCGGACTGATTCTGGTAAAAATTCGCAGTCATTGTTTTCGTAACAAAAGTAATGAAATTTAAGGACTACTATCTGATTCTTGGGGTCAAAAAAACGGCTACAGCGATTGAGATCAAAACAGCGTATCGACAACTCGCCCGCAAGTATCATCCCGACATCAGCCAAAATGATAAATCCGCCGAAACTAAATTCAAGGAAATCAACGAAGCCAATGAGGTGCTTGGCGACCCAGACAATCGCAGACAATATGACCAATTAGGAGCCAATTGGCGACATTACGGTCAGCCTTCTGAAGGCAGATCGACCCCCTTCACCGGCTTCAATTCCAGAAGCGACAGCAATTTCAGTTGGAATGTTGATTTAGGAGGTGAACCTGGCGGCCGATCTCTATCCGAAGATGAGGTCCGAAAACGCTTTGGCGATAAGCCATTCTCGGATTTCTTTGGTACCTTCTTCTCTGGCGCTGATCCAGTTGATGGGCGAGCCAGAAGATCACGCCAAGGCCATCTAAACCACGTTGTGGAACTCGACTTAAAACAGGCCTTTCAAGGCGAACAAAGACGTTTCACGATTCAATTCGATCCGATAGCATCCCGACAGACTCTTGAAGTCAAGATTCCCGCAGGCGTGACGGAAGGTTCAAGAATTCGGGTGCCTGGCAACGTAAATTCCACACCTCCAGGCGACATCTATCTGACGGTTCGGATCCGTCCACACCCGGTTTTCGAGTGTAAGGGCCGAAATTTGTACACCACCGTGGCGGTGGCCATTCCGACCGCTGTCTTGGGTGGCCAAATCTCAATCACTACTCTTGCCGGCGATTCCCTCCGGTTAAAAATTCCGAAGGGCACCCAACCGGGACAGGTACTTCGAGTCAAAACGCAAGGTATGCCTCGCTTGGGGCCACGCTTGCCCCAAGGCGACCTTTATGTCTCTATTGAGCTCATCGTGCCGAAGAATGTCAGCGCGAAAGTAAAAGAACTCTACCAAGCCCTGGCTGGTCTCGCATCCGAATCCTCTTCAACCGTGAAGTCGAATCCAAATCAAAAGACTAAATCAAAGTGATCGAATGGAAGTGTGCTCGGCCGTCGCCACCCTGAAACTCTGCCTGAACACCTACTTTGAAGTTTAGTAGCTCAACGCGCCGACATAGTTCCTGGCCCGCTACACCAGTTATCGATAGACACGGACCAGCTATTGGAAGGACAAGTCGCCGCGGGTAAAAACTTTATTGGCGAAGCCCTAGATGACACGATTCAATTACACGCACAGAACTTGACGCCTGCCTAACAATCAGGCTCCACGTTTGTCCTACGAAGCCGCTCTTTCCGAAGCTTTGAATCCAACTTTTCCGTGCGTGCCGTCACAGAACGGTTTTTTTTCAGAAGCACCACAACGACAAAGTGCAAAGGTGCTCCCTTGAACAGCGAAATTTTCGCCACTCATATCACAAACCGTAGCATCTTCGTCCTCCACCAGTAGAGGACCATTATCACGAACTGTAATTTTTGCCATTTGCCTATCCCATCTTCTGCATCGATGCCAAGAAGTCAGCGTTCGACTTCGTCTTCCCCATCTTATCTAACAACAGTTCCATTGCCTCCACCGGCGACAACGGATTTAGAACCTTTCGCAAGACCCACACACGGTTCAAATCATCAGGAGTCAACAATAACTCTTCTTTTCGAGTTCCACTCTTCTGAATATCGATGGCAGGGAACACTCTTTTGTCGACGAGTTTTCGCTCAAGGTGAATCTCCATATTACCCGTGCCCTTGAATTCTTCGAAAATTACATCGTCCATCCGAGAACCAGTATCCACCAACGCCGTAGCCATAATCGTTAAGGAACCGCCCTCTTCGATGTTTCTGGCAGCTCCAAAGAAGCGCTTCGGTTTTTGGAGAGCATTAGAATCCAAGCCACCCGACAATACCTTCCCTGATGGAGGAATTACGGTGTTATAGGCCCGCGCCAATCGGGTAACCGAGTCCAACAGAATCACCACATCTTTTTTATGTTCAACGAGTCTCTTGGCTTTTTCGATCACCATCTCGGCTACCTGCACATGTCGCTGAGCCGGTTCATCAAACGTAGACGATATGACCTCACCATCCACGGAGCGTTGCATATCGGTAACTTCTTCTGGCCGTTCATCTATCAAAAGAACAATCAGATACACCTCAGAATGATTTCGAACGATTGATTGAGCTATGTTTTGAAGCAGCATCGTCTTACCGGTTCGTGGAGCCGCAACAATCAGCCCTCGCTGCCCTTTTCCGATGGGTGTCATTAAATCCATGACGCGTCCGGAAAGACCCTTGACGTCTCCTTCGAGGGTGATCTGTTCTTGAGGATACAGAGGAGTCAGATTTTCAAAGAAAATCTTGTCTCGCGTCTGGTCAGGCGCCTCAAAATTAACGGCTTCGACCTTGATTAAGGCGAAATAGCGCTCGCCTTCCTTCGGAGGTCGAATCTGGCCAGAGACTGTGTCCCCTGTTTGCAGGTCGAATTTCCGTATTTGAGATGGTGAAACATAGATATCGTCCGGACCGGGAAGATAGTTGTAATCGGGCGCTCTCAAAAATCCAAACCCATCCGGCAACACCTCGAGAACACCCTCTGAGAAGATAAAGCCGCTCTTTTCCGTCTGGGCTTTCAAAATCTGAAAAATCAGATCCTGTTTTCGCATACCAGAAGCCCCAGCCACGTTCAGATCCTTGGCCACTTGACTCAATTTAGAGATGCTCATCTCCTTTAATTCACTGATATTCAGGGTGTTGCCCCCACGTTTCGTCGAACCCCGAGAATGATTTGGCTTTGTCGACGATTTCTTTTTCGTTTCGTCAACCGCAGCATCTACCGTCGGAGCAGTCGTGGGTTCACTGGTTTCAGCAGTTTCTTTTGCAGAGATCTTATCGTTTGTTGCCATAATATTGCGGTGTGCTTGAAGTGTTAAAAATTTCGTCTAGCCTAGCGGCTGAGATCTGCGGTGGTCCCGCCCGTTAGTTTTACGATTAATGATAATGAAATGGTGTTTTGAAGCGAGGAGAACCTTTATTAGAAGTTAGGATCGAGTATAGGATTCGAAACCGACTCTGTCAATATCTTACGGCATCTCGCCAATGGCCAGCAAGCTGCAAGCGATAATCGGATCCAAATTAAGCTCGCGAGCCCGCCTAATGACTTCGCCACTCTCAGCACCTGGATTAATCCATAATTCTGGAATCTTCTTTTTAGCAATCTCATCAAGGATAGCTAAACCTTCGTGCGGCGGAAGATAGAGGGTGGCAATGTCGATTCCAACCGGGACATCCAACACCGACGGGAACGCCTCTAATCCTTCGATCTGAGCTTCATGCGGATTAATGGGTACCACCTTGTAACCCTGCCGTTGAAATCCTCGCACGGCCTTATTTCCAAATTTATGACGTTGAGACGATGCTCCAATAACCGCTACAGTCTTCATCTTTATGGCCTCTTGTATACCAACCTAGTTAGACTGTGCCCCAAGCGACGCCGTCACGAAACCACACAACCGAGTATAGCTTGTATAGAATTTCAATCACGTGAGGAAACAATTCATCGTTTTAGTCGCTATCGCCGTCCTTACATTCTTCGTCGGACTCGGCTCCCCCTCTATTGCTGATTCTGATGAAGCGTTTTACGCCGAGAGCAGTCGAGAAATGGTCGAGAGCGGCGACTGGCTTACACCCCACTTCAACTACGTCTACCGCTTCGAAAAACCCGTTCTTTACTATTGGCTTGCAGGTCTGTCATACGTGACACTGGGCGTTAGCGAGATGGCGGCACGTCTTCCTTCTGCATTCGCTGGACTAGGCTTAACCCTTGTCACGTTCTTTTCTGCCCGACGTTGGTACGACAACTCCACCGGGTTTTTGGCTGGTGCTATCACCGCAACAAGTTTCGGTTATGTCGCCATGGCACGGCAAGCTTTGCCGGATCTGACACTCGCTTTTTTCGTCACCCTGGCCACATGGGCTAGTCTCCGGCTCTGGTGCGATCCATCGTTACCCGCTAGACCGCACGAAGACAGATCAAGTAATCGGAACCTCTGGATTCTCACAGCCGGCCTGGGAATGGCTGGCGGCATTCTGACAAAGGGGCCCTTGGGTATCATCATTCCGTGCCTTGTGGTAATTCCGCTCATTGTTTGGCAGTCCAGAACGTTGCACCGAAAGCCTCACTTCCTTCTTCGGGACGTTCTACTTCTGTTATCAATTATTGGCCTCATTACGGCACCTTGGTTCCTGCTAATGACTCTTGAACATGGGATTGAGTATCTCGATCGATTTTTTCTGACAGAGAACTTTGACCGGTTTGCCACCGCCCGTTACAACGACCCTAGACCCTTCTGGTATTACGTTCCAATCGTGATTGGTGGAATGCTTCCATGGTCGACATTCATGTTGCTTTGGCTTCGAGACATTTTTACTGCGATTCGTAGGCGCACAATTCTAACTACACCTGATCTTCAGATCGCTTGGTGGGCCATCGCACCCGTTCTCTTCTTTAGTTTTTCTATTGGCAAACAGCCCCGTTATATTCTTCCCGTACTCCCACCGTTAGCCATCCTGATCGCTTGGCGTCTGCGCTCTCAATTCATAGACCGAAAACCGGAACCGCTTTTCAAGATCTGTGTCGGCATAACGGCCGCCTTGCTTTGTCTGATTGGTGTTCTGGTCTATCGTGCTTCTCCACTCCTTCCCCAATGGCCAGTTCCGTGGGTCGCGATACTGTCGGCACTTATTGTGCTCTCAGGCATTGGAGTTCTACTGAGCCTTATCCGCCCAAGTTTCACACCAGTTGCCATCGTAGGGGCGTCCATTTTGATCAGCCTTGGAGCTCATCTCATGATCCTATCGTCCCCAAGGGAGAACCCTGTTGAGGAAGTCGCCAATATTCTGACAACCTCACGGCAGGACGGAGAGCCCTATGGCCGCTATCGAGTCCTGCACAGAAATCTTATCTTCTATACAGGGGCAGCGTTTACTGAACTAGGTGTCGAGCGGGCAGTTACCGACTTTCTAGGGGCAACACATCGGGTATTGGTCGTGCTTCCCAGCGAAGACGCTTTGAGGCTCGAACTCGAAGGGCATCCAATTCGACGCCTTGGCGAAGTCCGGTATCTCAACACCGGGGGCTTGACGCTCCAGACGTTGCTCAATCCAGATCCAAATCAATATCTGCAAGATATAGTCGTTGTAGATAATCAGCCCAACCCCAGGTAAATGACTTCTGACTGTGCATTACCCTCCTCGTTTCTTCACGCACTACAGGCTGCCGTCGGTTCCGCTAATCTATTAACCGATCTCGATCGTTGCACTTCCTATGGCGTTGATGCATTAGGAATCGGACATAGGGCGGACGCTGTCGTGCTTCCTGATTCGACCGATCAAGTGGCAGTTATTCTCAATCTCTGTAACGCTAGCGAGGTCTCAGTAACACCGCGTGGTGCGGGCACCGGCTACACTGGCGGAGCGGTTCCGGTCAACGGAGGGATTGTTCTAGCATTCGATCGTTTGAACCAGATCCTCGAAATTGACAAATCAAATCTTCTAGCGATTGTCCAACCGAACGTAGTGACCGGGACTCTACAACAAGCGGTTGAACGGATAGGTCTGTTCTATCCTCCAGATCCAGCCAGTCTTAACCGGTCCGTGATCGGTGGAAATGTGGCTGAGTGCGCTGGGGGGCCCAGAGCCTTTAAATACGGAACGACAAAGCGTTACGTCCTCGGACTTGAAGCGGTACTTCCCACCGGTCAAATCATCCGTACCGGGGGAAAATCCGTAAAGAACGTGGTCGGCTACGACCTAACAAGTCTCCTAGTCGGCTCTGAAGGTACTCTGGCGGTCGTCACCGAAATTATCTTGCGACTGATTCCCCGACCCATTTCGAGGAGCACGCTCCACGTAGGTTGCCAGTCGATTGAGCAAGCCATCGCGGCCGCCGATGCAATCGTCGTTGCTGGTGTTATTCCAGCCGCATTAGAACTGATTGATGCCGACTGCATTGAGGCGATGGAACTATATCAAGAATCTCGAAACCCGTCTGGTCTAGGTGCAGCACTTTTGATTGAGGTCGATGGCATGCCAGCCGCGGTCCGCGAAGAAGCCGCCCGCATAGCCCAAGCCTGTAAATCGATAGGACTCAATGTTGAAACAGCAAATACGACAGCAGAGCGTGAACTCTTATGGGACCAACGACGCAATTTGTCACTTGCTCTGCGAGCGCTTGCTCCAAAGAAAGTCAATCATGATGTGGTTGTTCCAAAAGGACGAATTCCTCAACTGTTTAAGGAAATACAACGACTAAAAACCACCTACGGGCTACCGATACCAAGTTTTGGCCACGTCGGCGACGGCAATATCCATGTAAACATATTGCTAGATCCAGACAATCCCGTTGAGCTTAAGAGAGCCGCGGACGCAGAAGCGGAGCTCTTTCAATCTGTCGTCGCGTTAGAAGGTTCTATCACCGGCGAGCACGGTATCGGATTTTCAAAGTCAAAATTCCTCGGACTGGAACTCTCTGAACACACAATCGACACGATGCGCCGTCTCAAGCGAGCCTTCGACCCGAAGGGTATTTTGAATCCAGGAAAAATCTTTCCTGCATGACCATCCAAGCATCAGTCGCTGCAGCTCACGGTTTACTCGAAGCCAGTCTGGATACTGCCTAGAAATACTCCACTCCCAGAATCTACGAATCATCCGTCTTCCAATTCTGCGACAAAACCAGAGAATCGTTCCATGCCCTCTCGCAGGTGATCCAGAGAAGCGGCGTAGGATATTCGAAGAAAACCAGGCGCATCAAATGCTTCGCCAGGGGTGACGGCGAGATGGCCATCTTGCAGTAATACCGTCGCAAACTCTTGAGAAGTCCGTAGGGTCTCTGGTGACAACAGCTGAGAGATATCAGGAAAAACATAAAAAGCACCACCCGGCACAACACACGAAATTCTAGGTTGCTTCTCAAGCCATTCAATCAACCAGTCTCGACGCACCAAGTACTCGTCTCGCATTTCTCGCACACAATCCTGTGACCCCGTTAAGGCGACAGCGCCAGCGCGTTGACTGATCGACGAAGCGTTAGACGTACATTGGCTCTGAATATTACTGCACGCATCTATTAATTCCTTCGGGCCAATGGCCCATCCACACCGCCATCCCGTCATCGCATATGTCTTTGACAGACTGCCGACCAGCACGCACCGGGTCGGTAGAACCTCCTGAAGGACCGCCGGTAAATTGTGGCGCTTGTCATCATAAACCAACCGTTCGTAACACAAGTCCAGTGTTACCCAAATATTTCTACTCTCCACGTTTACAGCGATTTGCCTGAGATCCTCTTCCGAGATTAGTCCCCCTGTCGGGTTGCCAGGCGAGTTAATTACGATCATCCGTGTTCGCGGTGTCAGAGCTTCGATTATCTGTGTTGATCCAACCTTAAACCCATCCTCAGTATGGGTTCGCACGACCACTGGCTCAGCCCCAACCAGCCTTATTTGATCCACAATTGTCGGCCAACCTGGTGCATGAACAATAACTTGGTCTCCAGGATTCAGCACGGCCATTGCCACGTTGAACAAAGCCTGCTTCCCACCCGCAGACACTATTACATTCTTCACATTCGACGTAAAACCGTAATCTTGAGAGTAGCGCTGGCAAATCGCCTCACGTAACTCCACGATGCCCGCATTTGCAGTGTATTTTGTGAAGTTGTCGTCCAGCGCCGCTCGGGCTGCTTCTTTGATGTGCCGGGGCGTATCGAAATCCGGCTCTCCAGGCCCGAGGTTAATGATGTCGATGCCTTGAGCCTTGAGAGCTTCTGCCTCTTGTGCGACTTTCTGCGTCGGAGAGAGACGTACTTGCCGGATGCGCGCCGAAAACCCTTCCCGGTTCATCTTTTCTAGACCTAAGTCAGATTAATCTGAAGCATCGACGGGTTGGTTCACCGTATGAAGTTTCGACGAGTGTCGAAGCCGATCTTCGACGGATGGGGGCACTAGGCCGCCCACCGATCCACCTAAGGAAACAATCTCCTTGACTAGCCGAGAACTAACATATGTATAAGGTTCGGCTGGCATCATAAATACGGTTTCTACTTCTGATCTCAATCGCCGATTCATAAGTGCCATCTGCATCTCATATTCGAAATCCGAAATCGCTCGGAGACCTCGCACGATCACGCTCGCGTTCCTACGGCGTGCATACTCAACTAGTAACCCACTAAAGGTTTCGACTTCCACATTCTGCTGTTCGCGAAACACCTCCTTCGCGCTTTCCAGTCGCTCGCCAACCGTAAAGAGGGCTTCCTTTTCAACGTTCTCCAAGATTGCAACCACGATTTGGTCGAACAGCCTCGCTCCTCTGAAAATGATATCTACGTGACCATTCGTCAGCGGGTCAAATGAACCTGGATAAACCGCAAGTCCGCCAGTATCTCTACTCATGTCAAGCCCTCTCCCTCCGGTGATAGAAATCTAGCACGCTACCACCAGACTTTAGACTGCGCACCAAGGTCAAATCGGCAGAATCTTCCAAAGAGGCTCTCTTCGAACGCTCTAGCACAAGCGTTCCATTCACTCTGAGATGCTGTGCCATTACCGACAGTATGGCACCAATTTCTGGGGTCTCATATGGAGGATCGAGAAGAATGAGATCAAACGGCTCTCCTAGGTTTTGGCGTGTGGCCACCGCGGGAAGTTCGCCAACCACTAACTCCGTGACACCCGAAAGACCACACGACTTTATGTTCCTCTGTAGATTGGCTGCCACTTTTTCACTTCGTTCGACAAACAGAACCTCTGTAGCTCCACGACTTAGGGCCTCAATGCCCAAAGATCCTGTACCGGCACAGCCGTCAAGCACTCTTGCACCATCTAGACAATAACCGATGATGTTAAAAAGAGTCTCGCGCAAGCGGTCGCTTGTCGGTCGAACCTCCAGCCCTGGACCAATGGCCAAACGCCGGCCCTTCAATCTTCCTCCTATTATCCTTAACCCCGCTCCCATCGCCTCAGCACCCCTATCAAAATAGCGCTGTCCTACCCCACATCGATAAGTTGAAATCGTTCAGACCAAAGCTTTTTCCAGCCTGCCGTATAGGTGTCCAGGTTAGCCGGCTGCTCGATCCACTTCAGCGCCGCTCGTCTGGCATTCTCCATCAGCTCATGATCCCGAAGAAGATCTCCGACTCGCAACATCGGCAGTCCATGTTGGCGGGTCCCGAAGAAGTCACCCGGTCCTCTGAGCACCAAATCGCGCTCCGACAATTCGAATCCATCCGTTATGTTACCCATAGCTTCCAGTCGAGCCCTAGCCGTCTCAGACAGTGGTTCTTGATAGAGCAGCACGCAATACGACTGATGCTCTCCCCTTCCTACACGCCCTCGGAGTTGGTGAAGCTGTGAAAGACCGAATCGCTCAGCATTCTCAACGATCATAATCGAGGCATTCGACACATCCACCCCGACTTCGATCACCGTTGTAGTCACCAATAAATCGACCTGATGTTCCACGAACCGCTTCATCGCCACTTCACGAAGCGATGAAGCCATACGTCCATGCAAGAGTTCAACCCTGCGATGACAAAACTCCTCCTTCCGAAGCCGGTCAGCCATTTCCTTTGCTGCGCTCAAGTCAGTTTTCTCTGATTTTTCAATCAACGGATATACGATGTAGCCCTGTCTGCCGTTCTCGATTTCCGAATCAAGCAAGGTATACACGCTCTTTCTTTCACTTGCCGGTCTTACATGGGTATTTACAGGCTTTCGACCAGGCGGCAGCTCACGAATTACGGACACATCGAGATCTCCATAGCTCGTTAGAGCGAGAGTTCTAGGAATAGGAGTCGCAGTCATGACAAGAACGTCAGGATCGACACCCTTGCCTCCCAGCGTGGCTCGCTGCATTACCCCAAACCGGTGCTGTTCATCGATAACGACCAACCCGAGCGATTTAAACTTCACCTCTTCTTGCACCAGCGCATGGGTGCCAACTACCAAATCAGCCTCCCCGACTGCCAACGATTCAGAAACGGCATTGCGCTGAGACGCTGTCATCGCGCCAGTAAGTTTCACAGCTCGAAAACGCGAAGTTTTAAGAAGGCGCGAAAGATTAAAATAGTGCTGCTCCGTCAATATTTCAGTCGGCGACATCACGGCGACTTGATAGCCATTCTCCATCACTACCAATGCGGCTAGTAGAGCAACGATTGTCTTACCAGAACCGACGTCGCCCTGCAGCAATCGATTCATCGGCTGCGATCGCTGAAGATCGACAACGATATCCTTTAGTGACTGCTTCTGGCCGCCCGTAAGCCTAAATGGCAACACAGACAGCGCTGACTTTCGAATCCAGTCATTCACTACAATGTTCCTATCCTTTTGTCGTGCTGCCGTCGACTGCCGGCGAAATGCGAGACCTAACTGGAAAAAGAAGAATTCTTCAAAGATCAAGCGTTGTTGTGCTTTTGTTGCAAAGTTGTTTAATTCCGAAATCGAAGTCTTTATCGGAGGAAAATGGGCAGCAACAAGCGATGAACGCCTTGCGCGGAAGCCGTGGTCCTTTCGCGTTGCCTCCGGCAGCGGATCTGAGATCTCGCCTGTTAAACGTCCTAACGCAGAAAAAATCAGTGTCCGAAAGAGGCGGGGACTCACCGAACTAATACGTTCGTAGACGGGTACAATTCGACCTGTATGAATTCGATATTCTTCCGCCCTTGCTGCCTCGTCTACTACTTCATAATGAGGATTGGTAAACTGAAAGCTACCGGTCGTTCGTCTCTCCAATTTTCCGTACACTGCAACCTTTTGGTGAACAGACAAAACATCTTTAAGAAATGGTTGATTAAGAAAGACGATCCGGACACTGCCCGAGTCGTCACCCACCAATATTTCAAAGATGGAGAATCCTCTTCGTCTCGTGCGACGAACTCCGCAACTCAGTACCTCGCCTTCAATCGTCACCTCTTCTCCCGCTTGTAGGTTTGCAATGGGTGCCGTCCGAGAGCGATCCTCGTAACACCGAGGCAGTCTCAGGAGGAGGTGCTCAACCGTTTTTAACCCAGCAGTCGCGAGGTCTGAGGCTCGACGTGGACCTACACCCTTCAGTAACTGTAAAGGGCTCTGAAGGAACTCATCGCTGCTCATTTACTTAAGCTGGTTATTGCAGAATTTCAATCCGTCCATGTTCGACCTTTAATTCAACAATTCCGTACGGCCACTCAAACGCCTCCAGCACATCGATGCCGTCCGGAACATTTTCGGTTGCTGTGTACGTCCTTACCAGTTCACGGAATACCGACGCAGGAAGAGGGAGTCCCGCCACAGTGAAGGTTTCCACACTAACTGTGCCAGTCCCGTCGCGGCCGGAAATCGAACCGTCAAAACGAACTGGAACCCGGCCGCTTAGATAACTGAGAGGTTCAAAACCACCCCGGCGCTTCTCTTCTTCGAGAGATGAGAAATCGACTACGGCTTCGACTGAAACAATGCCACCTTCGCGCAACGTCACATTCAGTGCATCGAGACCTGCGACCATGGATCTAACTATTTCTGATTCAAAGTAGGCATTAATTTCCGCTTCAGAGACAACCATCCTCTCGTCAATTCCTGTCTCGGATCCGGCGTTATTTGAAATCATTTCCAGCTTCCGCTCCAACTGCCGAGCTGCCGTCTCTCTCAACAGAGCACTCGGTTCCTGTGCATCTATCGAGGCTCCGGCCAACATGGCAGCACCACAAGATACCGAGATTGCGATCAGAATTCGATGCATTGGTTTCGCGGCGAGTGTAGTTGCCACGCCTCCTTAACCGCAAGCTGAATAAGGCCTTCGAATGCCGAGATTCGCACAAATCAGAGTCACCGAACCTTTCCGGCTGCAGAGAGTTGTTCTTCGCCTTTTGTTTGCGTATAGTGAACAAAGTTCTGACTAGGAGGTTACATTGCAACCGCTAACAAAACGTCAGCGGCAGATTCTGGATTTTCTCAACGAATTTATCGATAAACATGGTTACGCACCTAGCCTAGAAGAGGTCGGCCAGCGTTTCGGACTCTCGTCGCTTGCAACAGTTCATAAACACCTCACCAACCTTGAAGAAAAAGGTTTTATCAGGCGAACCTGGAATAGAAGTCGATCCGTCGAATTGATACCTACCAGACTCGGGTCTCGAGCAATCGAGATTCCGCTCTCCGGCAACGTTGCTGCTGGTGTACCTATTGAGGCGTTGGTAACCAACGAAACGGTTTCCGTTCCCGAGGAATTAGTCCGCCGACCCGCAACGACCTATGCGCTACGCGTCCGTGGCGAATCAATGATCGATGAGCAAATACGCAATGGTGACATAGTGATTGTGGAAGGCCGAAGAACAGCCGACAACGGCGAAATGGTTGTCGCGCTCGTCCGAGGATTAGACGTCACCCTAAAGAAATTCTACCGAGATAATGGTCGTATTCGCCTGCAACCCGCCAATGCGATGATTCAACCAATAGTCATGGATGCCGACCAAGTTCAAATACAGGGTATCGTAGTCGGTGTTCTGAGAAAGTACTAGTCCACCCTATCTGATTTAATTGACATTCCAATTCTTAAAACACTCCCTAGTAGGAGTATCGGAGGTCTGAATGAGTGACCGGAAGCAGATAAATTTTACGATCGTACCAGACGAATCAAACGAGATGTCCCGAACCTATGCGAATTTCTGTGGTATCGCACATACTCCGTATGACTTTACTCTCACATTTTGCGAAGTGCTTCCTCCATCTGAAAAAGAAGTGCGCGAAGCGGAAACCCAAAAAGTCTTAAGAGCGCCGGTCAGAGCTCGAATCGTAGTTCCAATACAATTCGTACCAAATCTAATCTCGGCTCTCCAGGAACACCTTCGCGCATTTAGTGACGGCACACCGACGATGGGACTAAAGGCGCGGCCTCCTCAAGACAATCCAGAGGATCCGATCCATTAATGAACATCGACTGCGACTTCTGTATGGAAACTGCCAAAACAAATGTGGGTTCTAATATCCGACGTATTATCTCCAAACTCGCCAAGCAGCACCCTGATCCATTCACCGAACTCAACTTTAAAAATCCATTCGAGCTGCTCGTCGCCACCATCTTGTCCGCGCAATGCACTGACAAACGCGTCAACATGGTCACGGTTAAACTCTTCGCCTCATATCCGAGCCCTCGAGAACTAGCTGTAGCTCGAACGGATGAGTTGGAGAATCAAATCAAATCGACGGGCTTTTTTCGCTCTAAGACGCGCTCTCTAACAAAAATGGCCGCCGCAATCGTCGAAGATCATGGCGGCGTTGTACCAAACCAAATGACGAAACTTCTCACACTTCCAGGGGTAGGCAGAAAGACAGCCAACGTAGTCCTTGGACATGCATTAGGAGTTCCAGGCCTAGTAGTCGACCGCCACGTGTTGCGGATAGCTAACCGATTGGAGATTGCTAGGGGTACGAATCCAGAATCGATCGAACGTCAACTCTGTCAGGTGCTGCCAAAAAAGAGTTGGACCAAAGCATCAGACATTCTAATCCTGCACGGTCGACGCGTTTGTAAGCCAAAGCCACTATGTGTCCAATGTTGCGTGGCCTCCGATTGCCCGGCGGCGGTTCAATCAGCGGAGAGAACAAGAAATACGCGACAGCGTTCCGCCCGACGATCTACCCAAACAAAATAGGTACCGTTAGAGCACAATGGCAAGACGAAGAAAACAACGCCTCGGTCAACATTTTCTAGAACCAGCGTGGAGCAAACGTGTCGCGGATATCCTGCGACCTGGTCCCACTGACACGATTCTCGAAATCGGCGCAGGCGCAGGTTCCCTAACCCGAGAACTTGCCAAACGTGCCGCACTCATAATCGCCGTAGAGATAGACCATGACTTAGCTGATCAACTAAGACGCCATGCTCCCAGTAATGTAAAAATTATTAGATGCGATTTCTTGACGATGACTCTCGACCAAATCTCAGAGCTTGACGCACAACCGATTCGAGTAACAGGAAACCTTCCCTACAACGTCTCGACACGAATTCTCCGAAGACTTTTGAAGCTTAGCAAGCATGGCGACCGTATCCGCGACGGGGTCCTAATGTTTCAAAAGGAAGTCGCGCAGCGTGTGGCAGCCGAACCTGGCAGCAAAGACTGGGGGCCTCTTGGAGTAAGGGTGCGACTCAATGCGAAACCTAAGCAGGAAATGAGAATACCCCGAGGCGCATTTCGACCAATGCCGGAAGTAGAATCAGCCTTAGTTTCCCTCCGTTTCTGCCGTCCACCTGTAGAGATCTCTCACCCGGCAGTCTTTACGCAGCTTGTGAGCACCCTGTTCAACCAGCGCAGAAAGACTGCACTTAATGCCCTCCAGCCTCTGGTGCCTCAAACAGCAAATATTTCCACTCAAGATATCTTTGAACGAGCCGGCGTCAATCCTAAGCTTCGTCCTGAGAAACTTGAATTGACTGAACTTGCTGACCTGTCAGAAGTTCTAGCAGTTTCAATACTCTAAGCTATGCTATAATCTGAATGTTTTTTTCTTGGCAGGTAAACCCAGTTACCTGCAACCCTCGGCCACCCTCCTCCGCCGAGTTTCGTCTGGCAGACGCTCGCCAGGGCGTCGACAATACGTTTGAATCTAGAGTTATTTGTACTCACGTTCCGATTTTTCTTTAGTTAGCTTTATCAGCAACCGATACCAGATTAATGGCACCAACTGGGTCCAAACGAGAACCGTCACTTGAAGTGATCCCATTGGGGGGCCTTGGTGAATTTGGAATGAACACCATGGCCGTATCAAGCAACGGCACAACTATCCTGATTGACGCAGGCGTCATGTTCCCAGGTATGAATCATTTTGGAGTCGACCTAGTCGTCCCAGACCTTGATCACCTCCGAAGTTCCGGACGACGTCTTTCTGCTCTCTTCTTGACTCATGGACACGAAGATCACATCGGGGGTGTTCCGTATGCGTGGGACCTACTTGACGGTCCTGTCTATGGAACGAATCTCACTCTGGGATTATTGAAACCAAAGCTTGATGAGCACGGTATCGACGCCTGCAATAAACTGGTCCCAGTCGAACCAGGTCAGTCGGTAACGTTAGGTCCTCTCAAGATTGAATTTCTTAGCGTAACGCATAGCCTGCCTGACTCAGCCGCTCTTGCGATCCACAGTGCCGTTGGCACGATTGTCCATACAGGTGACTACAAAATCGACCGAACTCCCCAAGACGGACAATTTATGGACCTTGAGCGCTTTGAACAACTTGGACAGGCAGGCGTCTTGGCTTTATTCGGTGATTCGACAAACATTGACCGCCAGCGTGTAACAGGTTCCGAGTCGGATGTAACTGTGGCGTTCGAAGACATCTTGTCCAAGACCACTGGAAAGCTGGTCGTATCAACATTCGCCTCAAGTCTCCACCGTGTTCAGCTGCTATTAGATCTCGCCACACGGTTTAACCGAAAAGTCGTTTTCCTTGGTCGCAGTATTAAGCAAAATACCGAGATCGCCGCCAAACTCAATCATCTATCGATTCCGCAAGGCTTGGTCATCACTGAGGGTGACGTGCCCAACTGGCCACCCGACAAGATTCTTTGTTTGGCCACGGGATCACAGGGCGAGAGGTTCTCTGCTCTATCCCGTATTTCACTCGACCGACATCCTGTAATCAAATTATTACCCGGCGATGTTGTTGTGTTTTCGGCCCGTTCCATTCCTGGAAATCAACGATCTATCGCCGTCGTGATGGACAACATCGCACGTCGAGGAGCCGAGATCGTGCAGGAGGATGACAAGGCTGTGCACGTGTCAGGGCATGGTAGCGCCGAAGAATTACGGCTAATGTTATCTCTGATAAAGCCAAGATATTTTATTCCCATTCACGGTGAGTACCGATATCTTGACCGCCACGCACGAGCCGCAAAAAAAGCGACAAATGGCACGACCGAAGTGTTTCTACTCCAGAATGGAGATCGTCTTTGTTTTGACAGAACGGGTGCCTGGCTGGGGCAGACGGTCCCTTCTGGGCGGACATTGATCGATCAAACTCGAACCGGGAAGGTTGTCGATCGAGTCTTACGTGATCGCCGACGTCTTGCACGTACCGGCGTGGCCGTTTTAGTAGTTTCCGTGGATAAGGAGACTGGCCAGGCCCTTGGCGAACCCACGCTGATTGCTCGAGGCTTCGTCGATCACACTTTTCTGATGGCACTAAAGGAGCAAATGTTCCGTTTAGTATCCGATTCGTTCAAAGAAGCCAACGCCCTACACGACATAGCCAGCGGCGCGCTTCAAGAGAGGCTTAGAACAGAACTGCAACAACTTTGTCGAAGAAAGACCGGCCTTAGTCCCATGTTTTTGCCGGTGATCGTAGAGATTTAATCGTGTTGTCAACTGCTGTATCTCGACGCGTCAGTGAATTCGTTGGTGTAGTCCTCATTGCATTAGCTTTAGTATGGTTGATCGCGCTGGCTACGTGGGATGCCCAAGACGCCGTTTGGTTTATCAACACGGGCAGTGAGGTGCCGCCGTCAAACTTCGTAGGGCAGGTTGGTGCCTTCTTGGCAGAAATGTCTTTTCAGATCATTGGTTACGCCTCTTACCTCATTCCCGTCATTTTACTGGTTTTTGGTTGGCACTACTTTTGGTGCCGCACAATCGACGCTGCGTACACTAAGCTGGTCGGTCTCGTTCTTCTTGCTGGTTGTACCGCGGCGTTCCTGAGCCTTGCATTCGGCACAATGGGTGTGTCAGAGAAGACTTCCCAATCAGGTGGCTACCTCGGTGAATGGCTGGCCGACACGCTCGCACTCTATCTCAACCGAACCGGTTCCGTGATCATCATTTTCACCCTCTTATTTCTCTCTATTATCCTCTCTACTCAATTCTCTTTTGGGCGCCTATTCGCCTCTATTGGACTCCATGGTAGACGGTGGGGCCTAAGAATTCTCTCCGCTATACGACAGTGGTTAGGCAAACGGCAGCGGTTACGAGACCGCGCGGGAGCAATACGCGACATTCTAAAGACAAAGACACCGACAGAAACGACCGATGCAGCACCGCCACGCGAACGACCTGTACTCCGATTCGATCCTCAACAGCCAACCGACGGCCGCAAGAAGAAACGAGACACTGGCCAACAAAAAACAAAACCGCCGCCGCAGTTGCCGTTAACTCCTCGCCCATCTGAGTTGCCTCGAAACGGCGCCTTCAACTCCCCGCCAGCTGCACTTCTTGATCCCCCGAAGGCTGAGCAAAAAATTGACGACCGCTTGCTGATGGAAAACGCGAAGCTTCTCGAGGAAAAATGTAGCGAGTTTTCTGTCGATGGGTCAGTTATCCAAATTCATCCAGGACCGGTAGTGACAACCTTCGAGTTTAAACCCGAAGCGGGAGTGAAATACAACAAAGTAACCAGCCTTGCTGAAGATCTCTGTCTCGCTATGAAGGCTGACTCAGTGCTAATTGAACGAATTCCTGGAAAATCAACCGTCGGAATCCAAATTCCAAATCAAAGCCGTGACGAAATCTCTCTTCGCCAACTACTTGAATACGATGTGTACCGTCGCTCAACGTCAAAATTGACCCTCGCCCTCGGAAAAACTATCCACGGTGAACCAATGGTTAGCGACTTGGCGAAGATGCCACACCTTTTGATTGCTGGGGCCACCGGCACTGGCAAATCCGTTGCTATGAATGCGATGCTCACGAGCATTCTATTTAGAGCTACGCCCGACGATGTTCGACTCATCCTTATCGACCCCAAACGTTTAGAACTCGGAATGTACGAGGACATTCCTCACCTACTGACCCCAGTAGTCGTCGACCCGAAGAAAGCCGCAAACGCACTCCGCTGGGCCGTACGGGAAATGGAAGAACGATATAAACGCCTCGCTTCTGAAGGCGTACGAAACATCGATCAATTCAACCGAAATATGCATCTGCAAGCCGAGGAGAAGAAGAGAACAGCTGCGACTCCAGATGACGATGTGACCGCAAACGAGTTTAAACCTCTCCCCTACGTCGTTCTTGCAATAGATGAACTGGCCGACCTCATGATGGTGGCCAGCAATGAAGTAGAGCAATCCATAGCGAGGCTTGCACAAATGGCTAGAGCCGTTGGTATCCATCTAATCCTAGCCACTCAACGCCCCTCGGTCGACGTCATCACCGGGCTAATCAAGGCCAATCTGCCTGCCCGCATCGCCTTCCGCGTATCCTCCAAGGTGGACTCCAGAACCATCCTCGACGGCAATGGCGCCGAACAGTTACTAGGCAAGGGAGACATGCTATATCTTCCCCCTTCTTCCTCTCGCTGTATTCGGCTCCACGGACCTTACATTTCAGAGCAAGAAACAGCTCGACTTGCCAGTTTCCTGAGAAAGCAGGGAGAACCAGGATACGATGAGACCATCACGGCTGACGACAAAACACCAGAAAATATCGACTTTGAACGTGATGAACTGTACGAACAAGCCTCAAGAATTGTTGTAAGCAGTGGCCAAGCTTCCATTTCTCACCTCCAGCGGCGCCTACGAATCGGATTCAGCCGGGCAGCTCGTCTCGTTGACATGATGGAAGCTGATGGCCTTGTTTCAACTGGCACTGCAGGTAAACCTCGCGAACTTCTTGTTAAACCCGATTATTTCGAAGCGATAGACCTCCAACCCCGCTAAGGCTTCTTCGCTTTTCGTCCGATAAGACCCTCGACAAGACAATGCAGACTCAGGCACCAATGTTTCGCCTATTTACTGTCTTCACGAGCGTCTATTTCATGACGCTACTAGCGGCGACAGGCGCCGAGACAGAAGAGATCACAGCGAAATCGCTGTACACAGAAGCACTTAGTGTTGAGCGAACTTTGAGAGAACCAGGAGCACAGGTCTCCGTCGGTCAAATTCGTGCCGTCATCGCCCAATACGAGCGTATTCCTCACGAGTTCTCACGCAGCGCCTTCACCGACCACGCTCTCTGGCAAGCCTCTGGACTCGCTGGCAAGGCCTTCGAGCATTATGGCTATCCCAAGGACCTAAGAACCGCGTTGCGCCTGCTCACGCAGTTGTCTACCAACTATCCGGTGAGTCAGTTCGCTAACCGCGTACCTGCACGAGTAGACCACCTAGCGACGCTCGGACAAACCGCGAGTTTGACTGCGATTGCCCGTGAATTCATCGATAATGTGGAGCGGATAACAATTTCACTGAATCAGGAGGTAGCCTTCCGCTCCGCGTATCTCACAGATCCTGACCGTTGGTTCGTGGATTTCATTGAAACCGGACTAACTCCTGAGATGCAGCACGTCGATACGATCGTTGCGCCAAATCCCGCTGTCGTCTCTTCCATTCGTATCGGCCTTCACCCGAACAACACCACACGAGTCGTCCTCGACCTCAAGACCACCAGTGATTGTCACAGCTACACACTGTATGAACCATTCCGGATAGCACTGGATTGCAAACATAGCAGCTTACCGAAGAAGGTCGATCACTTTGAGTCAAGTGACCAACCCCTCGCAGATCATTCCGGCCCTATCGAAGCTAGCGGTGAACCCTCGTCTATTTCGCTGGACGAAATTAGTCACTGGTTCAATCAACTTGCAGACAAGACAGTCAAACCTGAACCGTTTCTGCCTCCGGAACCACGACAGATACCAGAAAGGAATATGGATGGAAGTTATTCCATGGCCAGACAGTTAGGTCTAGGAATATCCAGAATTGTCATTGATGCAGGGCATGGCGGTCACGATCCTGGAGCCGTAGGAGGTGACATGACTGAAGCCGAGTTAGTACTGGACCTTGCACATCGACTCGAACAGAGATTTCTAAACAGCCGACCAGACCTTGAGGTAGTACTTACCCGGAGAACAGACCGTTACTTGCCACTCGCCGCACGCACAACTCTAGCCAATCGAGTGGACGCTGACCTTTTTCTATCCATTCATGCAAACGCCAGTGAGAATCTGGCGATCCGAGGAATTGAAACCTATTACCTTGATTTCGCCCTCGATCAAAACGCTGTAGATCTGGCTGCCAGAGAGAACATCGAAGGGCCCGATAGGATGAACCATCTTAATCGCCTCGTCTCTACAATCGCGCTCAAGACTAAACTTGACGAATCCCGGCAACTTGCCAACACCGTTCAACAGGCGATGATTCAAAAGTTACGATCTGTCGACCCCGAACTCCCGAACTTAGGTGTCAAACGAGCGCCTTTTGTCGTCCTGATAGGCGCTAACATGCCCAGCGTTTTGGCTGAAGTGTCTTTTCTGAGCAACGAGCACGACGCTACCATGCTGGCTACCGACGCATATCGCGACATGATCGTCGACGCCCTATTTACGAGTATTCTTCGATACGAACGTTCACTAGGCGCCCCGACTATCCTTGCTCAAGCCAGAAACCAAGCTGTTCAATAATCTAGGTGTAGTTAGAGCTTTGAAGGTGTGCGTGAAGACGGAGACGATGCATTCAAACCCAACCGAATAGCATCTGTATCGAAGGTTGCCCCGTCACCTTGTCCGCGCCGACGGCGTAAAAATATCAATACACCCCCGAAGATAAGCCCAAGCACGAGAGCCACCACCACCAAGCTAACCACCACCGCGCCAATACCGAGCAGCACATCGCTGATTGTCGTCGTCTCAGACGGCTCAGCAACCACTTCATAAACTATGATTGGCTGAAACATTCTCAACTGTCCACCGACCACGTCTCACTCATGGACGCTAATTCGGTGAGTGTCCTGACCATAACTCCAGTTGCACCTTTCACCGTTCCTGGTTTCGACTCCTCAATCCACGCCGTTCCCGCTACGTCTACATGCGCCCACGGTAAGCCTCCTGTAAACGCTCGAAGGAAAGCCGCTGCAGTACAAGCACCCCCCGCCCGTCCTCCGATGTTTACCAAGTCCGCTATTTCGGACTTCAGTTGGTCCGTGTACTCCTCGTATAGCGGCAATTCCCACACCCGTTCTCCAGCGCTATCCGCAGCTTGTTGAACCGTACGAACCCATTCTGATGGCTGTCCGAACAAACCACTTGCTGCCTTTCCCAACGCAACCACACAAGAACCAGTCAAAGTGGCCACGTCCACAAGGTGAGTTACCCCTAATTTCCGTGCATACCATAGTGCATCTCCGAGAATAAGACGCCCTTCTGCGTCGGTGTTAAGCACTTCGACGGTCTTGCCACAACCACTGGTCAGAACATCTCCTGGCCTGGTTGCCTTCCCGCCTGGCATATTCTCAACCATCGGCACAATACCAATTACCCGAATTGGCAACTGTAATGCAGCAATCGCCCGCATTGCACCAACAACTGCAGCACCGCCACCCATATCGTGTTTCATTTGGTCCATACTCTCTGACGGCTTAATCGAAATCCCTCCCGTGTCAAACGTTACCCCCTTGCCAACCAAGCCGAGCACAGGACGACTAGCCGCACCGTCGGGGCTATGCTTCATAACAACCAATCGAGGCGGCTCTACGCTGCCTTGGGCGACGCCAAGAATCAGTCCCATCCCTAACGCTTCTATATCGCCTTCGTCGAGCACTTCCACCTCTACCCCTTCATCACTCACGATGGCATGTGCTCGTTCTGCGAACACTTTAGGAGTCAGAAGATTCGGTGGCTCATTAGATAATTCACGAGCCACGTTGGCTGAACTGCCGATGGCTACGCCCCTTCTAACACCTTCCTCAATTATCGCCTCATCGTTCTCGCCGCTCAAAACACGCAGGGATATCTCTTGACGATCTGAACCGTCCCGCCCTTCGCCCGTCTTGTAACGTCGATCCTCGAAGCTGCCGAACAACATGCCCTCGGTAATAGCCTGAGCAAAAATATTCAGCGCGACGTCTCCTCTTACCAAGAAACCAACCTCACGAACTCGCCGAGACCTAGCCGCAATAACAATATTCGCGGCCGCTGATCTGCACCCCATTAAGCTATCGGGGCCAACACTCACAAGTGCTACACGGCGAGCTATCCACGCGTCACCAATCACTGGCGTAATGAAACAATCGTTTGTATTTGAACGAAATTCACCATTCGATATGGCCCGTTGAGTCTCTCCGGCGGTCGCGGTGTTGAGTTCTAAAAAGAACTCCGTGTCAGTCCTCTCACCTTCAAATACCGGAACAACGATTAATTCACAGTTGACCCTCGCGGGAGAACCCGTACAAACATCCACGGTTTCGAACATATTCTTCTTCATAGCCGAATTATACGAAAGCTTCCATGGTTGGCGGGGAACTCTCAAGGCCTTAAGATAGCGTCATGAGAACTTTCCTACGGTTATCGACGTTCCAATGGACCCGATCATCGCTTACGTTAGCACGCTATTCGGCACAACTAACGGCAGTTGTGCTCGCCTTCCTCTTGGCGACTGTTGGCCCTTCTAGTCACCAACGCAACGAGAACGGAGACCCCGAATTAAGATTGAGGGCAACGCCAAGAGTCGGCTTTCCACCGGCCGCGATACTCTTCATAGCCGAAATTCAAGGTGGCCCAGACGATAACGAAGAACTCTACTGCGCAAGTGTCGAATGGGATTGGGACGACGATACCAGGTCAGAACGAATCCCTGATTGCGACCCCTTCGAACCTGGGACGAGTGAGATTCGCCGACGCTTTTCTCAAAGGCACACTTTTCAACAGGGAGGTCAGTACGAAGTTCGCTTTAATCTCAAGAAACGCGGGGACGTCGTTCTTTCAGCTCGAACAACCGTTCAGGTCAGAGGCAATAATCGGGGATTTCGCTGAGAATGCCAAGGATTCAACAGGCTTCTAGATGAACCCTCTCGAACCCGCCTCGCACAAAACGAAAGGCGCCGATTGGACCTCCGTCAGGATTCGTCAAAAGAGAAACAATTACATATAAATACCCTGTGGAACTCGCTTGCTCCAGATCTACAGCGGATGGAATCGCCACAGAGGTAGGATGAGAATGATAGGTTCCGACAACAATACAGCCTCTAATCCTCGCCTGTCGAATCACTGCAAAATGGTCGCGTGGATCAACCAAGTATCGATTCGGGGTCGGTGTCAGGTTGTTAGCGCGGACACCCTCCTCGATTGTCTCTCGCCCACCCAAAAGAAACCCACAACATTCATTGGGCGCTTCGTGCCGAGCGTGATCGACCATGTCTTCTACGGCGCTCCGACAGATCAACATGCCTACTTAGGTCTCTCGCCCGCCTGATTTCTTCGGAAGATGGCTCTTCCATTTCGCCGCAGAGTCGAAGAGGGTTTCGATTACATCAGGTGCTCCTAGTCCATCCCGCAGTGAACTCAACTCTTTAATCAATGAGTCTAGGGCGCCACGAATCTCGTCTGCATTCGTCGCACAGATATCTCGCCATATCGTGGGTGGACTCGATGCAAGGCGCGTCGTATCTGCCAAGCCACGGCCCGTAAGCGCCAACCCTTCGGCGCCAGCATTATTTCCTACGACACTCATTAGTGCTGACGCCGTTAGCTGTGGAAGGTGAGACAGATACGCTAGCAGGTTGTCATGTTCGTCAGCCGTCATGACGTGTGGCGTCGCCCCTATCGCACTGACGAACTGTTGCAATAGGTCAACCGCTGTGTCGGGCGAATCACTCGTCGGGGTAAAAAGCCAAGGCCTTCCCGCAAACAGATCCGGTCGTGCATACGCGATCCCGCTTTGGGGAGCCCCACCTAACGGATGACCGCCGATAAAGGTAAATCTATCTGGCAGCTGACTTGCACAGCCCACGATCTCTCGCTTCGTACTCCCGACATCTGTAATAATCGCTGATTCTTCAATGACCCGATCCAGCTTTTCGAGTAGCCTCATATTCTCTTGAACTGGAGCAGCAAGGACTACTAAAGTCGCCCCACTGACAACCTCTAAGTCAGCAGCGGCGATATCGATGGCATGCTGAACCATCGCACGCTCCAACACCGCTTTATCATCGACTCCAATTACAAGAGCTTTCGGCCAAGTTCGCCGTACAGCCAATGCAATCGAGCCGCCGATCAGTCCCAAACCGACCACTGCGACTCTTTCAAATATTGGCACTACTGCGTCATCGCCGGCGGCTTGGATCACCGGAAGGAGTCGGTCGTCTTCTGACATGATTTAAGACTAGGCAACCAAGATCTTGGAGCCCCTAGGTTCCCCACCCTCGTCGCGGAACAGATTCAACACAAACGCTTCGACCTATGGCAGGAGCGATGATCCGAATCTCGTCCATTAAACGATTAAACTGGTCAGGAAACAACGACTGCGCACCATCACTGAACGCATGGTCTGGGTCTGGGTGCACTTCAATTATGAGACCATCCGCGCCTGCGGCAACTGCCGCACGAGCCATTGGTGCCACCTTGTCGCGAATCCCGATACCGTGACTAGGATCCGCTACGATGGGCAAGTGACTCAATTTCTGAATCACGGGTATGGCCGATATGTCCATAGTGTTCCTGGTATAGGTTTCAAAAGTTCTAATTCCACGTTCGCAAAGAATAACGTCGCTATTTCCACCCGACAGAACATATTCGGCCGAGAGCAACCACTCTTCTATCGTGGCCGAAATACCCCGCTTGAGAAGAATGGGCACCTTGACCTTACCTAACTCTCTGAGCAGAGTGTAGTTCTGCATATTGCGCGCACCTACCTGCAAAATATCTGTATACTTCGCAACCAACTCAATTTGGCTAACATCCATAACCTCGGATACCAGCTTAAGATTGTGACAATCCGCCGCACTTCTCAACAATTTGAGCCCTTCCTCGCCCAGTCCCTGAAAACTGTACGGTGAGCTTCTTGGCTTGAACGCGCCTCCACGAAAGATCTTTGCTCCAGCCTTACTCACGGCTTCAGCGGCCGCATTGACCTGTTCTTCAGTCTCTGCGGAACACGGTCCTGCCATTACAATCACCTCATCTCCACCAATCCTGAGATCACCGACCGCTACCACGGACCGCTCGGGTTTAAACGTCCGGCTCGCCAGTTTGTACGGTTCGGTAATACGAAGCACCTCATGCACACCGTCCATAACCTCTATGAGACGGGTATCGAAAGCCCGATTCCCACCCACTGCGCCTAACACAGTCTTTAGCGCTCCGGTCGAACGATGAACATCAAATCCTTTGTCTACGAGCGTGGAGATCGCGGTTTGAATCTGATCCTCAGATGCTCGCTCTTCCATAACTACAACCATGCCAAACAACCTCCATACTTCCACCGGCCCTGTGTTGAGGCAAGCCGATTATTCCTCTTCTGCCAATCTTTCCAATCGTCTATTTTCGTCGATAATTCTTTCAAAGATCCGCGTAATTGCCTCCGCGCCAAGTGGGCCGCTATTTTCAGCCCGTGCATGCTCTAGAACGGCCACTTCGCGCCGTGGCTGATACGTCTCTAACCCCGCCTCGCTCTTACAGCGCCCCAACTCAAGCGCACAAGTCGCACGTTCGTTCAATAGCTGAACGATTTCCTTGTCCAACCGGTCAATTCGCCTTCGATACCCGTTCAGGCGCTCCGCCAAATCTTCTGCGGAATCCTTTCTCCCTGTTATCGAACGCTCCTCCGTAGCCATCTATAACCGCTTTCACCGCTCCATTTTATCCAGCGCGTCAGACTTGTGGACCATCCAGTCCACTCTTTAGCCAACTCACATAGCGATGAATCTCTCCTGCCAGGTCCTCACCTGCAGCAACTTCCGCGATTCGATTAACCAGACCGCTTCCGACGACCGCCGCATCAGCCAATTTACCTACCTCACGAACATGCTCTGGTTTCGATATGCCGAAACCCAGCGCGATTGGGAGCGATGTTACCTGACGAATTCGATCAATCATGCCAGAAACACCCTCTGCCATGGTATCTCGCTCACCTGTGACACCCAACCGAGAGATAGCGTACAGAAACCCCCTACCTAACTCCGCCGTACGTTCAATTCTTTCATGCGTAGTCGTAGGGCTAAGCAGAAATATCGGGTCAATATTCGCAGTGATAGCGACCTCCCGCAACTCTTCGGCCTCTTCGATGGGAAGATCGAGCACAAGCAGTCCGTCAACCCCCGCATCAGCCGATCGCATCATGAAGTCTTCCGCTCCCATAGCCAGTACTGGATTAACATACGTAAACAGAACCAGCGGACATTCAATTCTCTTGCGAGCTGTCTCAATCATCTCAAGACTCGACTTCAGTGTCGTTCCAGCCAACAAAGCCCTCTCCGACGCTCGCTGAATCACCGGGCCATCGGCTAGAGGATCAGAAAACGGAATTCCTACCTCTATAATGTCGACCTCGGCCTGATCCAATGTTTCAAGAATTAACGCCGACTGCGTTAGATTCGGATCACCGGCCGTCACATAGGCCACGAGTCCCGTTTGTTCTTTTGCTTGAAGTTCAGCAAAAGTATCGTCGATTCTTGACATTAGATCTAAGCGTTCCTCTCGACATTCTCAATGGCTGCAACGTCTTTATCTCCTCGGCCGGACAAATTAATCAGGATACTTTCATTCGTTGACATCTCCGATGCCAGCTTACAGGCATACGACACTGCATGGGCCGACTCCAACGCCGGCACGATACCTTCCAGTCGACACAACTCTCTAAAAGCGGCTAGAGCCTCTTCATCAGAAACGCTTGTATACTCCGCCCGCTCCATATCGCGAAGCCACGCATGCTCAGGTCCAATCGCCGCGTAGTCTAGCCCTGCCGAAATAGAGTGGGTCGGTTCGATATTGCCATTTTCGTCTTGAAGGACATAACTTCGAGTGCCCTGCAACACGCCGGGCAATCCCGTTGCAAAACGAGCCGCATGTTGTCCAGCCGTCAACCCCCGTCCCCCGGCCTCAACACCGACTAACCGAACATCTCTATCCTCCACGAATCCGTCAAAGAGCCCAAGCGCGTTGCTTCCACCACCCACGCAAGCGACAACCATCGTCGGCAAGGCACCCATCAACGAAAGAATCTGCTTCCTTGCCTCACTGCCGATCACTGATTGGAACTCCCGAACCATTAGAGGATAGGGGTGCGGACCCAAGACCGAACCAAGCAAGTAATAGGTGTCCTGAACGTTCGTGATCCAATCACGCATCGCTTCATTGATCGCATCTTTCAACGTTCGACTTCCTGAGTCCACACCCGTCACAGATGCACCAAGCAATCTCATGCGAGACACATTCGGGGCTTGGCGGCGCATATCCTCAGTGCCCATATACACTTCGCACGTCAAGCCCATAAGTGCACAGGCCGTCGCCGTCGCGACGCCGTGCTGACCTGCCCCGGTTTCGGCCACGACCCGACTTTTACCCATTCTGACCGCAAGGAGTGACTGGCCAAGCGCGTTGTTAATCTTGTGGGCTCCTGTATGGGCCAAGTCCTCTCTTTTTAAAAACAGACGAGCCCCACCGATACTCTCGGCCAAACGACTGGCTTCATAAATTGGTGTTGGGCGACCAACATAGTGTGTCAGCAGCTTTGTCAGGCCATCCTTGAACCTTAGGTCGTTTCGTGCGTCACGATAAGCTCTCTCCAATGTCTTAATCGGTTCAACGAGAGTCTCAGGAACGTATCGTCCACCGTACGAACCAAAGTAGCCTCGCGCATCAGGATCTCGACGACCGAAAACTGGAGTAGCGAGTAATGCCTTGTCATCCATCATTCATACCCTAAGCCCATGATGTCTAGGCTTCAGCCACAGCACTAAAAAAACTCTCCAAGAGTCGTTTGGATTTCACACCGGGTTCAGATTCGATACCCGACGAAACATCGACACCATACGGTCGAACCAGTCGAACCGCTTGAGCAACGTTGTCGGCCTTAAGTCCTCCAGCCAAAAACAGACGGCGGCGTTCCGCCAATCGCGTCGCTAGTGTCCAGTTTACGACTCGTCCAGTTCCACCACGTCGCACCGGGTCGTGAGCATCTAGAAGAAGAGTCAGCGATTCTGGAAGCTCAACCAGATCTTGCAGACTATTTTCATTCTCTAAGGTCACCGCTCTGATCACTTCGCCAGAAAGGCTCTCACAGAGTTCACTGGTCTCTTCCCCGTGTAGCTGTATTCCTGTTAACCCCACTTCGGTTCTCACTTCTTCGATCCGTGCCCGAGACGCATTCACGAAGACGCCAACCACCGACACATGGTCGGGTAGCGCTGATCTAATCCGTGCTGCGACAGACGGCATCACAAACCTCGGACTCTCTTCCCAAAATACGAATCCTATGGCTGACGCACCAAGGTTGGCTGCTAACACAGCATCAGTAACACGCGTCAAGCCACAAACCTTGACCGCCACCATTAACGTCCTCCTACGCTCGGTGTCTCGGGTCTGCTCACGAGGTCGCGCAGCGCGGCACCTGGGTCATCCTGAGTAATAAGTGATTCGCCTACAAGGAAACCTCTGTAACCACGCGCGCTTAGCTTGGCCAAATCTTGTGAGACCTTAATTCCACTTTCGGCGATGGCTACGGTATCCTTCGGTATAAGGTCAATCAGCGAAAATGACACGTCCATATCTACCTCTAGGGTACGAAGGTTTCGATTATTGACACCTATTACTTCCGCATCAGCCGAAATAGCGCGCTGTAGCTCTTCTTCGTTATGTACTTCCACGATTACAGCGAGTCTCAAATCTTTCGCAAGCTTCAACAGACCGGACAGGTCGATGTCATCGAGAGCAGCGACAATCAACAGAACAGCGTCCGCACCGGCGGCTCGCGACTCCCATAATTGATAGTCGCAAACGATAAAGTCCTTACGCAAAACAGGAACATCTACTGCACGCCGAACCAATGTTAAATCGTCCAATTCTCCATCAAAAAATGCCGGCTCTGTCAGAACGGAAATCGCAGCGGCACCAGCCGCTTCATATGCGGAAGCGATAGAAGCCGGACGATAGTCATCGCGCAACACCCCGCGCGATGGAGAGCGCCTTTTGCATTCCGCAATAACCGACAGAGACTTGTGGGAACTCAGAACCTCTCCAAATAGTTTTCCTTGAGGTTCCCGTTCACCCGATAGTTTCTCCAACATCGCCAGTGGTCGTCTGGTCCTCGCTATCTCAACTGCGTGCCGCGTCGAACCCAAAATCGCCTCGAGTAAATCTGGGGATCTTCCGGGGACTCCTCTCTTTCCCACAACGTCATTCCCCATCATTCTTGTCCTTGAGAGACTGTCGCTAACGAAGTCAGCTTTTGACTAACACTTCCGTCCTCAAGAACCCCTCTCGCCATTACCGCCGCTTCTCTCAGAGACGGGGCCCTCTCCATGATGACCAAACCCGCTGCCGCGTTTGCGATTACAAAATCGGTCGTGGGTCCAGGTTCTCCCGCCAACACCCGCCGCGCGATGTCTGCACCTTCCTCAGGATTAGATATTTGGAGAGACTGAAGTGAAGCCGTCGGCAAGCCGAAATCAGACGGGTTCAGTTTAAACCTCTCGAGACTTTTCCCCCCGCCGTATTCAGTCACGTGAGTAACCCCCGCCGTCGAGACCTCGTCCAGTCCATTTTCTCCATGAACGACCCAGACACGTTCTGAGCCAAGCCGACCCAGCGCAGACGCCAAAAGCGTGGACTGTCCTGCACCGGGAACACCAACTAGCTGGCGACGGACGCCCGCTGGATTTGTCAGTGGACCCAACAGGTTGAATGCAGTGCGGATACCGAGCTCACGTCTCGCAGGACCGGCGTGTCGCATCGAGGGATTAAAGGTTGGCGCGAAGAAAAACGCGATGTCCGTTTCTAATAAACATCGTTCGACGACTTCAACCGTCGCAGACACGTTAACCCCTAGGGCTTCAAACAAATCCGCGCTTCCGCTGCGGCTAGATACTGATCGATTTCCGTGCTTTGCCATCCGAACTCCACACGCTGCCAAAGTCAACGCTGCGAGCGACGACACGTTAAACGTACTGAGTCCGTCCCCACCTGTTCCACATGTGTCAAACAGATCATCGGTCGGCACCGAAAGTCCTCTGCCTGCCGCACGAACCGTGTGGGCCAAACCAACGATCTCTTCGAGCACTTCTCCCTTCATTGACAGCGCAACTAGAAATCCAGCGATCTGCGCAGGCGTAGCCCGCCCCTGCATAATCTCTGTCATCACGTCGCATGCCTCCTTCTCAGACAAGTCCTCATGGCGACGCAGCTTATCGATCAATTCGGCAAACACTTATAACTCCAAGAAGTTCTTGAGCACTTCGTGGCCAACATCCGTCAACACACTCTCTGGATGAAATTGAACACCGAAGATAGGCCATTCTTTGTGGCGCAACGCCATAACCATTTCCATTTTGTCAGTTCGAGCCGTGATTTTCAGTGCCTCTGGAAAGGACTCCTGAGCAACCACCAGCGAGTGATATCTGCCAACCTCACAGGGACTCTTAATTCCTTGAAAAATACCCTCACCGTCATGGAATACCTGGGACGATTTCCCGTGTAACAACATCGGTGCAGGTATCACAGATGCACCGAATGCATAGCCTATTGCCTGATGCCCAAGACATACCCCGAGGATCGGAATCTGCGACCCGAATGCTTGAATCACTTCAACCGCAACTCCGGCCCGTTCCGGGCGACCCGGTCCCGGCGAAATCACAATTCGGTCAGGCCTAAGGTCCGCCACCTGGTCGATGGTGATCTCATCATTCCTTCGCACCATCAGCTCAGCACCTAACTCACCTAGGTATTGCACCAAGTTGTACGTGAACGAATCGTAATTATCGATAACCAATACCATCTCGCGTACCTGTCGCTTAATCAATGATCCGTCTCACCACCTACATTCTGTGCTAACTCAAGAGCTCGAATTAGTGCCGATGCCTTATCCAAGGTCTCTTGATATTCGGCCGACGCCACCGAGTCCGCCACGATCCCGGCCCCAGCCTGAACCGACGCTTTTCCCCGAGACATAGCGATCGTCCTGATCGTAATGCAGCAATCTAGATGGCCCGAAAAGTCGAGATAACCTACCGCGCCAGCATAGATCCCCCGTCGTTCAGGCTCCAGTTCCGCAATAATCTCCATCGCCCTAATCTTTGGTGCACCCGATACTGTTCCAGCAGGAAAACACGCTTCCAGCGCGTTCAAGCGGTCGCTGCCGTCGGCGAGCTGGCCTTCTACTCGAGACACCAAATGCATGACATGGCTGTAGCGTTCCAGCGTCATGTAGCGCGACACCTTTACGCTGCCGTATTCACTGACGCGTCCAATGTCGTTCCGCCCCAAATCCACCAACATCACATGTTCCGCACACTCCTTCTCACTTCCTCGAAGTTCTTCTGCTAAACGACCATCCTCAGCCTCGTCCTTTCCACGAGGTCGAGTCCCTGCGATCGGATGAGTTTCGACCCGTCTGCCCTCGACTCGAACCAGCATCTCTGGCGACGATCCCACGATAGAGAGGTCTCCGATTCTCATGAAATACATATACGGTGACGGATTGACGTAGCGAAGGGTTCGATACACAGTGAATGGGTCTACGTCGGTTTCAGTGTCAAATCGCTGGGACAGTACCACCTGATAAATGTCGCCGGCTCGTATGTACTCCTGAGCCCTCCCAACGGACGCCTCATAAGACTCTTGTGTAGTGTTCGTCGTCCACTCTAAGGTCGAATCCGTTTTTATCGTCATCGAATGACCAGATTCGCTCTGACTTAACTCTCCTTCAAGCGCCAGAATCTTTGACCGAGCCTCTTCAAATCTTCCTCGCAAGTCGCACCCATTAAACACCTGCGCATTAGCGATTATCAGGATTCGATGTTTAACATGATCGAATGCTAGAACGGTGTCAAAAACCATAAATGCGGCGTCGTCTCGACGATTTTCACTATCGACGTCAAACTTCATCCAATGAGGTTCCAGTGAGGGCTCGAACCAAGCCGCAGCTTCGTAACCAAGGAACCCGACTGCACCACCAGAGAACCGGGGCAACTGATCAACATCGGGTGACTGATACTGAACCATCACTTCACGTACCACCTCCAAGAAATCTTCTTCGCGTTCCTCGACACCCTCCGCTCTTTCGATGAGCACACGACCACCGTTCGATCGAATCACCATAAAGGGGTCTTTCCCCAAGAACGAGTATCGAGCTAACTTCTCTCCACCCTCCACACTCTCGAGTAAAAACGCGTGCTCAGCGTCCTTCGCAATGCGTAAAAACGCCGAAACCGGAGTCAATAGATCCGCCATAACCTCCTTGAATACAGGCACAAAGTTACCTTGCTGTGCTAGCTCTCGAAACTGATCAAACGACGTCTCAATGGTCATCACTTCTCAGCTTCCATCTCATCCACTTTTCCCGCCAGAGTCATACTCTCTAATCGCGCTTCCGCGGCACACCGAAAACCATCGGCCGGAGCGGATTGGCCTGTCCACCATTTGAACTGTCGCTCAGCCTGGGCAACCAACATCGCCAGCCCGCCAATCGTTGAACACCCGACTCCACTTGCATCGGCAAGCAAACGTGTCACGGGAGGGTTGTAGACCAAGTCATAGACCAATTGTCCCTTGATATCATTTGGGTGAAGGGGGCTCTCATCGCTATCTGGGTAGGTACCAACTGGAGTCGTATTCACCAACAAATCCCAAGTTCCGGCGACCGGCGGAATCTCAGCGGTCTCGCCGCCACAAAGCTGAGCGACAGATCTGGCGCGTTCAGCAATCCTCGCACAAACGGTTACTTTGGCACCCTCATCAGCCAAAGCAGTTACAACGCCCCGCGCAGCACCCCCAGCACCCAAGACCGTCGCTCTACATCCCTCTAGCTTCATCCGACCATATAAGGGTTCTAAAAAACCAGGCACATCCGTATTCTTCGCGTGCCATCCCCCATCTTTCATAATTAGGGTGTTCACCGCACCGACCCGCCGACTCAACTCATCAACTGTCACACTCTTTGCCAGTGCCGCTGTTTTATATGGAGCCGTCACACTAGCACCAGCCACGTGGAATTCATTAGCAAACCTCTCAAAATCTTCTATGTTAGCCGCTTCGAATGGCAGGTAGACCGCATTACGCTGTATGGCCCTAAAGCCTGCATTGTGCATTGCTGGCGAAAGTGAATGCCGTAGCGGTTTGCCGAGCACACCGAATAATTCAGAATCTTTCCCAAGCGAACGAATCCGATATTCATCGCACATCTGGCCGATTGACAGTTGCCCTGGGGCCACGCCATCACCCGCATATGTCCAGATCGACTCAAACAGATCGGGCAAAACTCTCGACGTCACACCGGCCGCACCCATCCCAATAAGTATCTGCCGACCATTATCGGCATTGCGTTGCCCAAATTGTCGCAGTCTGACAAGATCGGTAAGGCTGTCAGTTGCGACAGCAACCTTCGTGATTTCGGCTCCGGTTGACCTCATGGCTCGCAATCGGCCGTCAAGGTCCGTCAAATGCCCCGTAAAATCATGAACAGACAACACAATTCTTCGCCCTCGCTCGGCCTCTATCAAACTGTTGAAGCCCGCTCTCCACTCCACATCCACATACTCAGCACCCAATTCAAACGCCTGCGTCAATAAAAGTCGGCGCTCTTCCTCTGAACCACAGAACTCTCCACCTTCCCATTTCGGTCGACAGGTAACCACCACCGGAACCCGACGGTCGGCCAGCACGCCAGCCACATCCACATTCTTGGCATAATCCAACCGTAATTCCACCATATCAACGCCATCGGCAGCATCCCGCCGAGCCCTTAACTCCTCAGTGGTCCCTCCGACTACGGTTGCACACAATTTCGCATTCATAATTCGGTCTCGAAACAAAGAAGCCTCTCCAACCAATGAGGCTGAAGAGGCTTGTCTATTCTCGTGTCCTTATATTACTCTAGGTCAAACGACCGTGTCTTGTCCGAGATGATAGCCACCCTCAGCAATCAGTCTAAATGGCTCACTGTATCGCCACTGATGTGGAGTAGACCAATACGTCTCAGGTGCGATCAGGTGGACAAAAGAGACGGTCATAATCTTCGGATTCTACGCGAGCAGAGGTGTCCGCACAATGTCGATTTTCGCGGTTCCGCTTGACCATGAAGCATTTAGTCCGCTATAACCCAGCTCATACGTTGAGTCCTGCAATGAGAGCCGTCGCGCCTCTCCTTCTCTGTTTTCTGCTTGTCAGCAGACTTATACCACTTCCGGCAGAAACCGCCCGCATGCCTCTTGACGAAATCAGGGCCGGCATGGTCGGCACTGGAATTACCGTTTTCCAGGGTACGACGCGAGAACAGTTCAACGTTGAGATCCTTGGCGTCCTCACCAATGTGATGGGTCCACAGCGCGACCTGATTGTGGCGCGACTCACTGGCGGCCCGTTAGCCCAGACCGGTGTAATTCAAGGAATGAGCGGAAGCCCTATTTATATTGACGAGCGCCTCATAGGAGCAGTCTCCTATTCCCTAGGTTCTTTTTCAACCGACACGATTGCAGGAATCACACCAATCGAGGAGATGGTGGCAACCGATAGGCACGCCGGCTCAGTGGCGCGCAGCAGACCCCAAATTCAGCAACTACCAACTAGCGAACATGAAATCCCCACTCTCGTCAGACGAGTAGTTAACTTAGCCCGACCTTTTGCCCAACGGCCAACCGATGTGCGGGCATTGAGCGGTCTTCAGCTTACCGACGCGCGCCGCCTGGGTCCTTTACTGCAACCCATCGGGACTCCCTTAATTCTTAGCGGTTTCACACCCGACTTACAACGCATTCTACTTTCTGCCTTTAACTCAGGTGGCTTGACGGCTGCAGTTGGCGGTGTGATGATCGGAGAAAATCAAACTGACGGTGCCGTCGAACTACTTCAGGCTGGAGATGCCATTGGGGCCAGTCTTATTCGAGGCGACTTAACAATGGCAGGCACTGGCACTGTCACGATGGTCGAGGGAAACAGAGTGTATGCCTTTGGACATCCTTTCTATAATCTCGGCCCGAGCCGTTTTCCAATGACCCGCGCCCATATCACGACCCTTCTTCCCAGTTTAGCCATTTCGTCAAAACTGGCTTCCATTGGAGAAGTTCTTGGAACGATAGACCAAGATCGATCGACTGGAATCTACGGAAGTTTTGGACCAGGTCCCACAATGATTCCTGTTCGTATGAGCTTCGAATCAGCGGACCGTGATCTCCAGCAGACGTTCAATTTTGAAATTATCGAAGACACTATCTTTACGCCATTGTTGACATTCACGATTGCCTTGAACACCTTTTCAACATGGGCCCGTAATGTTGGGCCGAGTACTTTCGAGATTAGCACCACCGCACACATCAAAGATCACGCCGACATACAATTCGATGACATTTACTCTGGTGAATCAGCCGCGGTCTTGGCAGCCTCCTCGATCGCCAATCCTCTTGTAAGTCTTTTTCAAAGTGAGCTCGGCGCCGTTGAAATCGAACGAATCGATGTTTCAGTATCCACCGTCGAAGAGAGCCGACGTGCGACGCTGGAACGAGCCTGGATCAACACAACCCAGCTACGCGCAGGGTCAGAGGCTGAACTCAAACTCGTAATTAAAGGCAGCGACGGTGAGGAATTGGTTGAGACCGTGGCCGTACAGATTCCAAACTACGCCACGGGCACACTAACCATAGAAGTATCCGATGCACCAACCTTGACAGCTCTGGAAAGTCAAAGCGGCAACGGTCTAACCAACGCCGAAACTCTCGACCAACTCATCCGGCAACTTAATCGTATGCGTCGGAACAACCGACTATATGTGCGGTTGCTACAATCCCAACCCGGCGTGTCAGACCGAGGAGAAGCGCTACCAGCGCTACCAGCCTCTGTGTTAGCCGTGGTCGAAGGCAACCAGCAAGGCGGAGTTGTTGGTCGTCTCCGGGAAGTCGTTCTGGGAGAATGGGAATTATTAGGAGACTATTCCGTCTCTGGAAACCGGCGCCTTCCTTTTAGCCTCGACAAATGATTGCAGCCCACGGTTTATCTATCCGAACCGCTGTCACAGCCCTAGCAGTATTTTCTCTAGTTACATTCGCAACCGCGGCTTCGCCCTTGTTCTGGCATGTTTCAACCCAGGACGACTTTCTGAAGGGCCATGTTGAAAATCTTTCGATCGATGCTACCGGAACACTGCTTCTCGGACCGTTAAACGAAGTCGTTTACGAGGCAACTACCCCTTTTCTTTGGTCTGTCTCCGAAGTTGACGACGTTTTCTGGCTCGGCAGTGGTAACGACGGTAAGGTCTTTCGTGTTGAAAATGACCAGTCCGCAGAGATGATATTTGATTCGCGGCAGTTGAATGTTCATGCCGTCACAGCTCTTGATACCAACTCGGCCTTTGTCGGTACCTCCCCGGAAGGTTCGGTATTTAGAGTATCCAGGGACGAGGAAGCCACGCTCGTATTCGACCCTGAGGAGGAATATATCTGGGCTATCACGCCTCGCGATTCATCCGGATATTTCTATGTCGGCACCGGCAATCCCGGTCGCATTTATCGGGTAGGCACCGATGGCACCGTCTCGCTGTTTTACGACACCAACACAACCCATGTCCTCTCTCTCGTGCTCGGCCAAGATGGAAACCTAATTGCGGGGACGGGGTCTCCCGGTCGTCTCTTTCGCATCTCTTTAACCGGCGAAGGGTTTGTACTGCTGGACAGTCCGTTTGATGAAATTCGATCAGTGCGCGTTGCACCCGATGGCATCTTATATGCGGTAGCGGTCAGTCAGGCCGCTGGAGCCACATCGTCCTCGTCTGCAGGCTCCTCCGCACCGGCAAGCTCAACGGTCACCGTATCGACATCGGTCACGACGTCGGCTCTCAACCCAACCGATTCAACATCCGCCGCTTCCAGCTCCGCCATGTCAACTCAGAATTCGTCAGGCCCACAAAGCGGAGGTGTATATCGAATCGAGAGAGACGGAGTATGGGATCTCGTCTGGGAATCCACTGTTGATGTGCCCTACGACGTAACGTTCAGAGCCACGATTAACTCGAGAGATGCCACCAATTACGACCTACTCATTGCTACCGGTCCCGACGGAAAGATTTTTCAGGTCTCTGAAAGTCCCGTGCGCGTTGTCCTTCTTGCCCGGGTTCCCGCCCAGCAGGTCATACAGTTTGTCACGGCAACCGAAAACAACTACCACTACGTCACAGCTAATCCAGGCAGACTCTATCGACTGACTGCAGACAAATCATCAACCGGTGTCTATCTCTCAGCAGTGCAGGACGCTTCCACCGTGGCGACCTGGGGCAGCCTCAGCTGGCAAGCAAGACTTCCACCGGGAACTTCCATAGAATTGTTTACCCGCAGTGGCAACACCGAGGAACCCAATGAGATCTGGAGCGCTTGGTCTGACGCCCACGTTAACTCGACAGGTTCTCAAATAACCAGCCCGAAGGCACGCTATATTCAATGGAAAGCGGAATTACGTGGTATCGGCGCCATCCCAGCGCTGCATTCCGTCACCACAGCATATCTCCCTCGCAACCTCCCACCCGCGATCACAACGGTAACTGTTCACGAACCAGGGATCGTGTTTCAGCAACCTTTCTCTGGAAGCGACCCCCCCATCGCAGGATTACACATCGGAGACGAACCACGCCAAAGCGCCTCCAATGCTTCGGCGGATACTCAACAGAATCCAGTGGGCCGGCAGGTATTTCGAAAAGGTCTGCAATCTTTTGAATGGACTGCCGAGGACGCAAATTCAGACGACCTAACATTCAACGTCTTCTATAGGTCAGAATCGGATACCGCATGGAACACGCTGGCTCTTGAACTACATGAGTCCATCTTTACATGGAACACCAGTTCTGTCCCAGATGGTGCGTACGTGTTTCGAGTCCTAGCGAGCGACGCTCTCTCGAATCCCCCTTTGCTCACGTTGCAGGGTGAAATCTCCAGCCCACCGTTCAACGTAGACAACTCTCCACCAGAAATCATCATTGACTCACGCTCATCGCCTGGCGCCGATCTCGCATTTGAATTCACGGTGCGTGACAGTCACTCTCCGATCGAACGAGTGGAGTTTTCTGTCGGCACCCTAGACTGGCGGGTGCTCTATCCGGCCGACGGCATTCCGGACTCATTGGTTGAGCAGTTTAGGCTCACCTTGGATTCGATTGATGACGGAACCTTGGTAATTCGAGCGACAGATGCCATGGGTAACACCGTGACCGCATCTGGAAATTAGCGTGTTGTACCACAAGAGGCTGCAACCATTGCACAGGATGCCATCGCTCGTTTCAGTATGCAGATGCAGGCATTCTCACAAACAGGACGGTCAAACCAAAACCAGTCGGGCGCGGCTTTAACCTCGACTCCAGCCGATGCTAAACAGTCTTTTCATCATCATCGCTCTCTCCTCCGTTCTCTTGGCAGCATTCACTGGGCAAATGCAGGCCGTTACCGATGCAATGCTGACTTCCGCACGGGATGCGGTGAATTTAGCTCTGGGACTCGTTGGAGTAATGGCATTCTTCCTCGGACTCATGCGAATCGCTCAAGATGGTGGCTTAATGACCGTACTGTCGCGAGTGGTTAGTCCTTTTATGCGCATCCTCTTTCCATCAATACCGGTTGGCAGTCCCGCCATGAGTGCCATGGTCCTCAATATTTCAGCCAACATGCTCGGACTCGGAAATGCGGCAACACCATTCGGGATCAAGGCCATTGAGGAACTCGACAAATACAACGGCCAAAAAGGTACGGCCACTAACGCGATGGCCCTCTTTCTCGCCATTAACACGGCCGGACTCGCCCTACTACCGTCTGGAATAATCGGCGTCCGTGCCGCCCTAGGTTCCGCTAACGCCGCTGGCATCTGGATACCAACCTGGTTTGCCAGCGGCTGTGCGACAGTCATGGCCATCACGGCAGCAACTCTCTTGTCACGTCTGCCCAGATATCGAGCAACCGAGCCTTCGCAGATCAATCTCTCACCGACCTCATCTTCCGTAACGGAAGGTTCTGATCACAATGTGAACCAACCCGATGCTCCGACTCCTTCACCGCCACGGCGAACACTTGCGGCACTCTTTTGGGTAGCCTTTTTCCTTTTAGCCGCTCGCGATTTCTACATCCGCTTAGCGACTGACGGTTTCGGAGATGTCATCCGTGACATGCTCTCGTTCTGGATGTTGCCCGCCTTGGTAGCAGTCTTTCTTCTGTACGGCTGGGTTCGTCGAGTCCGTGTATATGAATCGCTGGTGGAAGGCGCCAAAGAAGGATTCCAGGTCGCCCTCCGTATCATTCCATTTCTCGTGGCTATTCTTGTAGTAATCGGAATGTTCCGAGCATCCGGTGGTCTGGACTTGATCATCGGGCTCATCGCTCCAGTGACTCATATTTTTGGAATGCCAGCGGAGGCACTCCCCATGGCACTTCTCCGGCCATTGAGTGGTTCCGGTGCTCTCGCAGTAGCAAGCGAGACCATGAACACCCATGGCCCCGACTCACTCGTCGGTTATATGGTCAGCACCTATCAAGGCAGCACAGAAACGACCTTCTACACTCTTGCCGTATATTTTGGCGCGATTGGCGTGAAGGAGACTCGACATACCGTGCCGGCGTGTCTTCTCGCAGACATCACAGGAATTCTCGCAGCAACATTTATCATCAATCTACTCTTCGGATAGTTAACTCGTCTCACAGCTATTCCTGTTCGTTCTGACACAGTTCGTCGTTCCGACATCTAACCGTAACCTGGCCCATCGAGAATCCAATTAACCAGAAACAACCACACAGGACGAAACACACTCGGAAACAACTGCCAGGCAACCAGGATCCCCACCCACGACAGCATCGGCTCTCCCCAGATGAACCGTTGATAACGACTCGTGTTCGATGAGTTCAAGAACAGAGGCACGACACCACTTCCATCGAGCGGTGGCACCGGAATTAGATTAAATATGGCGAGCAGAAGATTGAGAGAAAAGAAGACACTCACCACAAACGCCACGCCCTCCCACATCCCTGCGTTCGTCGCCACAACAACCTGACCGAAACCAACTGCCGTCGGATTGTCAAACACAGCCATCCAAATCCCGATACGAATTACCAGGGCCGAAACAAGAACCAACAGAAGGTTGGATACCGGTCCAGCCAACGCCATGATCGCTGCACGTTTGGGGTATTCAGCCGCCCAGGTCGGCTGATACGGAGTACTCGCGTATCCGAACGGCCATCCAATCAGAATTACGGAGAGTAGCGGGAGGACGAGCATCCCGAACGGCTCTCGCCTAATATGTGGTCGGGGGTCGAGAGAGACCTGTCCACCGTGGTAGGCAGTAGGGTCACCTCCTCGCATAGCGGCCCACGCGTGGGCCGCTTCATGAATCGTCGTCGAAAATAGAAAAACGACGTAAAAACCGATCCCACTTCCAAGTTCAGGCAACGTGAAATTATAGCGTCAACTCTCACGCGTATAATGAATTCCAATCTTCCTAAACCAAGGGTCCATCTATGCGTTACACACAATCCTGTCTATGTCTATCTTCCAATGGTCTAGATCAAGCGACACAAGCCCTGCAAGCTCACATAGATAACGGAAGAACCGCCGGCGGCGTGACGGCAGTTATACGCGACGGCCAGATCGCATACACCGAAGCCCTCGGCTATCGCGACCTACGCCGCCGTGAACCAAAGCAAGTGATGCGCTCTTCCGGCTCAATTCCATGACTCGGCCCATCACAAGCCTGGCAGTAATGATGCTCTCGGAAGAGGGCAAGCTGCGACTCGATGATGCTCCGCCAGAGTTCATTCCAGCCTTTTCCACGCAACGGATATTTTTGGATACCGATAACCCTGTCATGGAACATACACGGTCCCGCGAAGGCGAGATCACAATCCAGCATCTCTTGACTCACACGTCTGGTCTCCGGAACAGAAATTCGGATATTTATAGAACTGAAGGTGTTCGTTCGCGCTTTATCTCTCTCAAACAAATGGTAGACAACGCGGCGCGCGTCCCGCCATTCGAAGATCCTGGAACACGATTTCGTTGCGGCATTTCAACTACCGTGTTGGGCAGGGTCATTGAAATTGCCTCTGGACAGCCACTCGACCGATTCCTGTCTGATCGAATTTCAGATCCTTTAGACATGAAGTACACCGTGTTCTGAGCGTCTGGCGAACGCGCGAACCGTCTCGCATCGCTTTACCGACCATCCTCGAACGGAACACTCCAGCCACACGCTATCAAACGGATTTCATTTACAGAAAAAACGACGCTGCGTGAGGGTGGAGTCGGACGGCTATCAACGGTTCGGGACTACTCACGATTCGTCCAAATAATTTTGAATCAAGGGTCGCTCGACGGCCACCGGTGACCGCTTCCGAGAGCAATTCGCTACGCATCGTAGATGCGGCCATCATCGACCGTCGTTAGAATGCGACCTAAATAATACGAACAGGTCTTACCAGGACAAAGGCACGATCACCTAGCATCGTCATCGTCTTCGCGTTGAAGAATCTCTTGAATCTTGCGGTCTCGATCATTGACCAAACGAGCCAAATCCCGCTGATAATTGCTATCCAGCTCACGTCGCGTTTCCGGTTCCAATGTTGATAACGCTGAGGACTCGTGAAGAATACGACACTCCGCCGTTCGGGCCTCGCAAACTCGTCGAGCCTCCGCAATACGGGCTTTCTGTTCTTCCGTCAGTGACCTAGATTCGGTTCCTTCTGATTCGTCCTGCCTGGCCAATTTCTCCATCGCCAATTCCACGGCAGTCTTTGGTGCATTATTTGACACGGTGCCCTCTCTTCGAATTCTTAATAACCGAGCAGTCATTATAGCGGTGCCTATCGAAACACTTTCATCGAGCCTCGCAAATTTGTGCAGCGCCGTGAACCATACGACGTTTTATAAATGACGATACGTCGCTACAGTCGATCGTCGCCTCTATCCTTCTCACAGCACGTCCCTGGTTCTCACTGGCCAGCATAATGGACGTAGACGAGGGGAACCTAAACACTAGACCCAGGTCCAGACTTCCGGTAACGTCGTCACCAATCGGAGTGGTTAAGCCCCACGATAAAGGAGATGAACCCATGATCAACCCGTGTCAGGCCGGCAATCGTAGAACCTACGCGGTCTCCACCTTGGTCGCCTGTATTTCCATCGGGACGGTAGTGTCTGCGCAAGGAGACGAGTCACAACGAACGGCGATGCTCGATAGAGCGACAGCTGCGGAACTTAATACACCCTACGAAGCCCCGCCAGGCGATTCACTCTCCCATCACACGTCAGGATTTGCAAAAACACTATGCTCAGCGGTCTTTGTAACGGGACTGGAAGCCGACTTCGCGGCTGAAAACGTCGGCTTTTTCACCGCTCCTTACGAACATCGGAAGCACGTAGTTAAGCGAGAGGTCGATCGCGACGCTCGGCAGGTTCACTTAACCCTTTCAAATGGCGTAATCCGAACCGCTAAATTCAATGGCGATCATGGCTGCGTCACTTTGCCCATCGGCGAAGACGACATTTTTTTTGAACCGGTGGAGATCGAATCAACACTGCCTGATCCGTCAGGTCTGGCGTGGCCGATGGGTAATGTGTTGTCGGAAGATCCTTTACCGGCAGAACTCGACCAAGAACTAATCGCCAAAGCAGTCGATGCGGCCTTTACCCCAGCCGATGGCATGACGGCAGCATTCGTCGTCACACACAAGGGCCGCATAATCGGCGAGCGTTACGGTCCTGGTATCTCCATGCACACCCCATTGGAAAGTTGGTCGATGGGTAAGAGTTTGACGGCCACTTTGATGGCGGTGCTGATTCGGCAAGGTGTTTATGACCTCTACCAACCGGCGCCAGTGCCGGAGTGGCAGTCGCCCGATGATGCGCGTCAAGCAATTCGCATTGCAGACATCCTGCGGATGTCTAGCGGCTTGCGCTTTCGAGCACCACAAGATCCGGATATCGATCCGAGTCTCGGCTATCCCGATCATCTCTACGTCTATACGGGAACCGTAAACTCTTTTGAGTGGGCCGCAACACGCCCGCAACAATGGCCACCCAATACTATTGGCCGCTACAGGAATTCCGATCCCGTCCTCATTAACTATCTTGTACGTCTTGGCGTCGAAAACAGAGGCGAGGAGTACCTATCCTTTCCTCAACGTCAACTGTTCGACAAAATCGGTATTCGAGGAATGGTCCTCGAAACTGATCCGTACGGAAACTACCTTCTTCAGGGCTACGAGCTTGCTCCAGCCCGAGATTGGGCCCGCTTAGGTAACTTGTACTTACAGGATGGTGTCTGGATGGGCGAGCGAATTCTTCCGGAAGGGTGGAGCAATTTCGTCAGTTCACTGGCACCGGCGTGGGAGAGCGATGGGCGACCTATTTACGGTGGATTTTTCTGGATCAATGGAACAGAGACGTTTCCCGTGCCGCGGGACGCCTACTATATGTCAGGGGCTGGAGGTCAGACGACACTCATCATTCCCTCCCACGACATGGTGGTAGTCAGACAGGGTCATTATGCCGGGAGTCGTGCCGGAGGCCAGGCACTGCGGAATGCACTAACCTTGCTTATGGATGCAGTCCCCGCCAGTAACCCTTAACCAAACCAAACTACTGACAGCGATGAAACGGGACAAACCCAATGAATACTTTTACTAGCATCCGCAATCTCGTGATCATGCTCATCTTTGTGACACCCGCGACCAATTTTGTGCAAGCTCAACAAGACACGGTTGACTGGCCACTTCACAATCTGGACCTGGCGGGCAGTCGGTTCTCTACGCTTGAGCAGATTAATCGCTCCAACGTCCAGACACTGACTCCACGGTGGCTTTTCCAACACGGCGTCATTGATGGAGTGAGCAACCAGACAACACCAGTCATTGTGGATGGTGTGATGTATGCAACAGATTCGCGCGGCAGTGTCTATGCTCTCGACGGCGGCAACGGTCATCTTCTGTGGTCATACGATGTCACTGAAAAACTGGCCGGCGGCCGCCGCGAGGGTTACATTTTTCGACATCGTGGTGTGACCTACGAAAATGGAGTCGTCTACAGTGCTGCTGGGTCATTTATTTTCGCTTTGGATGCTAAGACCGGTGAACCCCTAGAAGGATTCGGAGAAGACGGCCAAGCTAGCGTCATCCTCGACGTATTGAAACTCCGATATCCCGAGGTCGAAACCGCGATTTCGATGGGCTATTGGTTTACTTCGGCCCCGCAAATCTATGACGGCGTGCTCTACGTAGGCTCCACCCGAAGCGAAAGCCACATCCCTGGTGGCCATGTACTTGCAGTGGATGCCCACACCGGTGAAGTTCTTTGGCATTTCAACACTATCCCCCAAGATGAGAGCGACCAAGGATGGGATATCGCCGGATCCACTTGGGTTGGCGGCGAACGAAACGGTGGTGGAATTTGGGAAACGCCATCAATTGACCCCGAACTCGGTCTGGTCTATGTCGCAGTTGGAAATCCATTCGGCGACAGCACCAAACGTGCCGGAATGAATCTATTCTCCGACTCAATCTTGGCCCTCTCTCTCGACACTGGGCAACTGCGCTGGTACTACCAGCTCGTCCATCATGATGTCTGGGACTACGACAACGGTCTCCAACCGATACTGTTCGATATGGAGGTTGATGGCGAAACGGTCAAGGCCTTGGCGCAGGCCAATAAGAATGGCTGGCTGTATATTCTTAATCGAGAAACCGGCGAACCCGTTCATCCGATCATCGAAACTCCAGTTTCGACGGAAACAGACACGCCAGGTGAACAACCGTGGCCAACTCAACCGATACCACATAAGGCCAACGGGGATCGGATGGAACCGGTAGCTCCTGTTTATCCAACAAAGATTTCAGTAGAACGTATCAGAGAAGGACGGGAACTGGTTCCTCAATTTACGCCACATGCCTCCAACCACATCGTCGCGCCTGGCTATGGCGGAGGCGCCAACTACGCGCCCCTTTCGTACAGCCCCTTTACCGGACTGTTGTATGTAAACGCCATTGATGCACCTTATAACGGTGGGCGCGGTCCGGAAGGCTACTTCTCCGCTTATGACCCAACCACCGGCGAACTCGTATGGCGACAGATTTTTGAGGGATACGGGCAGGCTGGTTCAGTTGTCACCGCAGGCGGCCTTGTCTTCGTCGGAACTGGCAGCAATATTGCTGGCTACTTCTTCGCCTTCGATGCCCTAACAGGAGAACTTCTTTGGAAGTTCAACACCGGTGCTGGCGTCTTTTCATCACCGTCAATCTACATGGTGAATGGAGAACAATTTGTTACCGTAGCCTCGGGTGGCGGCGACCGAGGACGTCGAGGTGGCGACTTAATTCTCAGCTTTGCGTTGCCGCCCAGGTAGACGCTATAAACGTGGATCACGTTCGGGAGATAACAACTTTGGCTCAGACCGCTTCCAGCTCGCCCCCGAGATACGCCGCCACAGCGTGCATGCCTCGCATTCCCGCTACAGCCTCGGCTTCGCTGTTGTAGTTCGTGTTTGTATTGATATCATAGGTATACGGTACGCCCAGACTATCGACGATAAATTCCACACCTGCAATCTCGACATCATGTAGGGACAACACCTGTTTATACTGCTCAATCAGCGGACGGACGTACTCGTCGTCAGACTCACTTCCGAAACCATCAATGATTTGAAATCTTGGTACAGCAAGCGTCGAAGCTTCGCCGGTGTCATCAGTCGGACAAAACATGTCTTCCACTTGACACGCATCGGCCGGGCACAACTCGAATCCACGACTGGCATCAACCCGAACCGCATACAACAGACGGCAGCCAACAAATTCGACGCGTGTGATAAACGGCTCCGAGGCTTCGATGTACTCCTGAACCAAGGTAATACCATCAACTGAGGGTTCAAACTGGTCGCCCTGAACGTATCGTGCCAAGGTCTCCCGTTCACGGAACAGTCGAATTCCAAGTCCTTTTCCTGCGCGGTTGTGTTTCGTAACAAATGGAGGGTCACAGAGTTGGCTCGCCTGAATAATCTCATCACGGCCAACCGCCGCCACCGTCCGAGGCGTTCGGACACCCGTGTCATTTAGGGCAGCATATTGTGCAACCTTGCTAATTTCGAGACGCAACGCCTGACTATTGTTCACCACCCGCCGACCATGGCGCTCCAGCCACGCCAAGACCGCGGCTGTGTATTCTGGACCCCATCTGTGCTCTCGGGTGTGCGAGGAGGCACTCATCCGGTTATAAAACACTCCCTGGGGCGGGTCTGCGTCCAGGTTAATAACGCCGCTGTCTAGAAACCACTCCTCAAACGGAAGACCGAGTTCGGCAAACGCCGCCCGGAGAGGTTCCACCCATGCGTTGTTCTCGTGGATCACGTAGATTTGTTTCATTTGATTACCTTTTTCCCCATTTCTCTATTTTGCCATCGTCCGCTACATGAAGAAAATTGACAGTCAGGTGTTCCCAAAACCTCTCGGGCACAGCATAATTAGCCACTGACTCAAGTTTCGTATCTTAGGAGGAACCAGAGATGACTTTTGATCCGAGAGGCTCCCGAGGCCTTACTATAGCCTTCGTGCTGGTTGGCCTCCTCGCACTGCCCAGCCTATCCGCGGCCCAAGATCGCGGAACACCGGACGGCGAATGGCGGTATCAAAGCGGGGATGCATGGGGCACCCGGTACTCAGCGCTCGACCAAATCGACGGCGACAACTTTGAAGAGCTCGAAGTCGCCTGGCTCTGGCGTGGGGACAACTACGGTCCGCACCCCAGTTACGTGTCGCGGTCAACACCTAGCTACATCAACGGAACCCTGTATACGGTGACAGGGTACCGGCGAACTGTCGCAGCGATTGATCCCGCAACTGGTGAAACCCTCTGGACATACAGAGAACCCAATACTAAACGTTGGGAAGAATCGATGAGATCCAGCTACGGCAAGGGCGTAGCGCACGCGGAAATTAATGGCCGACACGTCATTTATTACATCAGCCCCGCTTTCTTTCTGCACGCTTTTGATGGGCTAACGGGCGAACATCTCGAAGGTTTTGGTGGCCAGGTACCAATCCCTGGATTCCCGAGAACTGGTGTCGTGGACTTGCTTGCAGATCTCGGCTATGACTATGACCCTTATAACGGAATACCGATGGATGTAGGCTACATAACCAGTTCATCTCCACCCATCGTTGTAAACGGAACCGTGGTAGTGGGCAACTCTCATGAGCAAGGTTATAGCCAGAGCCGCATCGAAAACGTTCCTGGCCACATCTTGGCGTACGATGCGGAAACCGGGGATCATAAATGGAAGTTCAATGTGATCCCACAATCGGAAAGTGAATTCGGCTTCGACACTTGGGAGAATGAATCGTGGCAATGGACCGGAGACGTCTCTTCTTGGGCTCCACTTGCCGCCGACCTAGACCGCGGTATCGTCTACATCCCAACAAACGCCCCGACTATTGATTATTATGGCGGCTTCCGGCCGGGCAATAACCTATTCGGGACCAGCACCATAGCTCTCGACGTTGAAACGGGACAACGGGTCTGGCATTTCCAGACCGTTCATCACCCGATCTGGAATTACGACTTGCCCAATGTACCGATTCTGGCCGACGTGACCATTGGTGGCCAAGAAGTCCCAATCGCTGTTCAGACTACAAAGCAGGGTATGACGTTCGTCTTTAATCGAGAAACTGGCGACCCGGTCTGGCCTATTGAGGAACGTGCAGTGCCGCAATCAATCGTACCAGGAGAGCAGCTAGCGCCGACCCAGCCATTTACGACGCGACCGGCTCCGTTAAATCCACTCGGACTATCCGAGGATCAACTCATTGATTTCACGCCTGAATTACGACAGGAAGCCATTGAAATCATGAACCAGTACCGTGTCGGCGGACCATACATGCCTCCTCTACCAAACAATCACACCGAGACAGTTAAGGGCTGGATTGGGTGCTCAGGTGGTCTCAATATTACCCATCCTGCAGTACTCGACCCGGAGACCGGATACTTGTATCAATCCTCCGGACCGGGGTGCTCAGGACGCACGGTGCAGCCAGGTGCTGATGTCGACGGCGACACCCATAACTGTACGGCTGATTCAGGCGAATGCACCACCACAGGCTCAACCATTTCGGATTGGGTGCAAGGTGGCGGCGTTGGCTGGAGCGGACCACAAGGCCTTCCCATTCATAAGCCACCGTACAGCAAGATTACGGCAATCGATCTGAATACGGGCGACCATGCCTGGGAAACTGCTGTCGGCTCAGCCCCGGACCGGATTACACGGCATCCCGCTCTACGGGATTTGGACCTCTCCGATGTGAGCGGAGTAGGTCGAGCCGTCATGATGGCAAGTAAGAGCCT
>Ga0310121_10000256_pt1 | contig 57719 bp, 37 predicted proteins | sample CB27_Tmax_986_MG_FD_203504 | JGI IMG/M metagenome (GOLD analysis project Ga0310121, IMG submission 203504) | Marine microbial communities from Western Arctic Ocean, Canada - CB27_Tmax_986 | ecosystem: Environmental > Aquatic > Marine > Oceanic | place: Canada: Western Arctic Ocean | collected... | reverse complement strand
AGGGCATGGTTACCAATACGACAGGTTATATCGGCTATCACTCCGGCTCAACGGGCGAAACGACGGTCACCGGCACGGATTCGCACTGGAACAACTCGGGCAGTCTACATGTCGGCGTTGTGGGCAACGGCACACTGAACGTCAAGGCGGGGGGCGTGGTTTCAAATAGCACCGGTCGTATCGGCGACCAGTCCGGTTCGACGGGCAAAGCGACGGTCACCGGCTCCAATTCGCAGTGGAACAACTCGGACAGGTTGGTTGTAGGCCGCTCTGGCGATGGCACGCTGATCGTCGAGGCGGCGGGCGTCGTCTCTAATAACTTGGGTCTCATCGGTCGCTATTCCACCTCAACAGGCGTAGTGACCATCACCGGCGCGAGTTCGCAATGGAATAACTCGGGCGCCCTGCATGTGGGCTGGTACGGCGATGGCACGCTGAACGTTAAGGCGGGTGGCATGGCTTCCAATATTTCTGGTTACATCGGTCGCTATTCCGGCTCAACGGGTGTGGCGACGGTCACCGGCGTGGATTCACAGTGGAACAACTCCAACTCACTGTACATCGGTGGAGGCAGTTCGGGAGCCGGTGGAAGCGGAACATTGAACCTGAACAATAGCGGACTGGTAACAATCTCGGGCACCACGAAGCTGTGGTCAGATGGAACCATCATTCTAGATGGTGGAACACTCGATGTCGGCGTCTTGGATTTGACGCTAGGGACATTTAACATGCTCGACGGCCGCCTCCACGCCGACAGTGTGGTTGGTGATATTAACATTCAAGGGGGCACCGTGGCACCTGGCCACAGCCCCAGAATTATGTCAATCTCCGGCAATTATTTTCAAGGTAATGCTGCCACGCTGGAAATGGAACTGGGCGGCACTGAAAATGGCGAATACGACCGACTGCTGGTGACAGGGGAGATGACCTTGGGCGGCAACCTCGAGGTGGAATTGATCGATAGTTTTATTCCTCAGGTTGGCGATATCTTCGATTTGTTTTCCGTGGAACCCGGCGTGGATCTTCAAGGAAGTTTCAGCAACATCGAACTTCCCTGGATCAATACCGGGTTGTGGGATACCAGCGGCCTGTTGTCCAGCGGCAGTATCTCGGTGGTTCCCATCCCCGAACCCGCCACGCTTTCCCTGCTCACCCTGGGCACGCTGATGCTCCTGCGTCGGCGACGCTGAGGGCATGCTGGCATACAGGATCCCTTCCGATAAAACCCCCGGCCTTAAGATCCCCTGGTGACTATTGCCAAAAAGCCTTGCTATAATGACCGCAGAGCGAGAGATGAGGAAAGCCTTTCTGATCAGTATTGCCTCCAGTTGCCTGCTGCTGTTCATTGGCGCGTCGGTGCAGGGTGCGTACACCTACACCACCCTCGACGTGTCCGGGACAATCCATACTGACCACCCCCCATAGTTTGTTCCAGTCTGAGTAAGAGAATGGGGGTTAGTTAATGTGACTGTGTTCTGGAGGCTGAGGCATAGCCGAAGCCGGAAGAACACAGTCAGCTGCAAATACGGCGGGGGTCTGATAGTTCAATGCACTGTGGATGCGGTAGTGGTTGTAATCCAGTCGCCAACGGTCGATCACCCAGCAAGCCTCCTCCAAGCTCAAGAACAACTCTCGATTTAAGAGTTCGTCGCGTAGCTTGCCGTTGAAGGACTCGACATAGCCATTCTCCCAAGGGCTGCCTTTGGCGATGAACAACGTTCCAACCTCCGCTTGGGCCAGCCAACGGCGAATGGCTTTCGCTACGAACTCTGGACCGCGGGCACCGACGCGCAGCGTTGGTCGGCTGCGGATATGTTCGGGCCTGCCCCGAACGGCAAACAGGTATTGCAACACGCCAAGCACGTCTCGGGAAGTAAAAGAACGTGCCACTTCCATCGCCAAGCATTCGCGAGTGGTCTCATCGACCACCACCAACAGCCGTAGCTGACGACCATCTCCGGTCCGATCCGACACAAAGTCGTACGACCAGACATGGTCCTTATGCTCTGCCCGATGACGTACACAGCTATTCTCGCTGCCACCAGAAAAACGACGGCGGCGATGCTGTTTTCTCGGGACTTGCATGTTCTCTTGCTGCCAAAGACGGTGAATGCGTTTGTGATTGACGTGCCAATGTCGCTTCACCAACCAACGATGAATACGGTCTGCTCCGAAGCGGGGACGCTGCCTGGCTAAGGATCGCATTTCACGAAGCACACGATGGTCATCGTCCGGTCGACGTGACGCGTATCGCTGAGTACTGCGCGGTTGATCGAGGACACGGCAAGCTCGTCGCTCTGACACTTTCTCAGGCCCCAAACGGTGACGCACTTCAACGACTGTACGTCGACGACGTTCGGGGCTTACCAGTTTCCCTTCGCGGTTTCCCTCAAAATCTCCATATCAAGAGCCTGCTCCGCCACCATCTTCTTCAGGCGAGCATTCTCTTTTTGAAGGGCTTTCAGTTCCTTCGCCATCTCCGGCCGCATACCTCCATCTTTCTGACGCCAACGGTAATACGTCTATTCGGAAACCCCAAGCACCTTGCAAGCATCAGAAACCGTCTTCCCTTTACCAAGCTCAACATCCGCTCGGCGTAATTTCGCAATAATCTGATCCGCCGCGTGTCGCTTCTGTGACATCGCAAAGAATCCTTTCCCGGCCTCCGGCCGGACTGGATTCTCTCACTTAACCTGGAGCAAGTTTAAGGGAGGACGTCAATCCAAGTATTGTATCCGGGAACCAAGAACTTATATTTCATTTTGCTGCATATGTTGGTCTTGGACGTGATGTAGAAGATGTGTCATATGAGATGTTGCGCAACTACATGGCCGAGTGTGAAAGACTTGGCCGCGACACAACAGAAATAACAAAAAAAACACGCCTTTTCTTGATGCAATTGGATTTTGTCATGCAGAACATTGGAATACATACGGCAACATGCCATATCATTGGCAAAGATCAAAGAATTAAGTACAGTGCACAATATAGGACCAGCTTAAGAAATCCGTAAAAGATAAAATCGGGGAGAAACAGACATGGGTGATAAGGGAAGTAAAGATAAAGGCAAAAGGGAACAACAGAAAAAGGCCCAGCTTAGTCAAAAGGAAAAACGGAAGCTGAAACAGGAAAAGAAGAATAAATAAATAAATCCGTTTTGAAGCGGGTAGCGTTGTTTGCAGCAGCGTTATCCGCTTTTTTTTAATGTCATTTGTTGTCTTAGCACCACTATGGAACTCCATATCAGTAAACATGCCTAAAGTAGCGTCAAACAAGGCATTTGCTGTAGGTGCTGATCGTGTCCCAGGAAAAGCATTTTAATAAACAGCAATAAAACGCGATCGGATTTAATTACTTAAAACAAATTAATAATTGGCAGGATTACTAATTGTTAAGACTGTAATTAAATGGAATTGAATTTGAATATGTGACACGACGTTATCAGTACTAGTAAATGTTTTATTGCGTCATACCCACCCAAGCAATTCGAATGCCGCAGAATTTGACATCATCAAATTAGAAAAACCCCGGCATCCGTTAAACCGTTTGTTCGTTACAGAATATTTCCTTCCCATGTACTTTACTGCGGATTTCGCCACCCACTTTTTGCAGCAACAAAACTCAAAGAAAGTCCAAAATAATAAAAGTATTTTCAGGATGGTTTAATTTAATTCGATCCGAGAAGTCATAACCGTTGGAGGTTGATAAAATGCTCCTCGACTTTGAAAGTGCGCTCCAGATCCGATCAAATCGCTTCAGAAGCGACCAGAAATAATGCGACGGATGAAAACCACTAACACCACTCTGGCCGATCTGGTGCGATCAATGGCGATCTGTTTTTGGGTGAAGATATTCTGTTTCGGAACACCGGAGACCCGTGATTCCAGGTTCAACACTTTCAACCTGAACAGTGTACTACCCGGCCTTGTTTAAACACGGTCACGGGCAACAATTGCTGCGAGGCAACACGGGTTTGCAGCTCGACATCCACCAACTCAATGCTTTCACTGGCGAGCCGTAGTATCGTGATGTCCGGCAACATGCCACGCCGGAGCCACCCACGCTGATCATCCAACCCCATGGCCTTTGCGGGCGCCGATGTCGTGGCCTGAATCACTTTTTCCAGACTCATGCCCAGATGCAGAAATTTGGTCATGGTCGTCGTCAAGTTGTAGACGGGGCCGTCGATATTCATGCGATGGAGGTCGCTGCTGATCGAGTCAGGCCAAAAGTCATGCTGCTGACAGGCGACTTCAGCCACTCGCCATGCAAAACTGCCGGCACCATGGCCCACGTCGAATAAGATTCCATGTTCTCGCGCACGTTGCATGGCGGCCGATGGAGCACCATTGGGACCACTAAAACCACCATCAGCACGGCCATGATACATGTGTGTGACGATATCACCCGCACGGAGCGCACGCAGCATGTCGGGCTGGGGAACATGGGACGCCCCATGGTGGATCATACACGGTAAACCCGTCTGCTCCGCCACAGTTACAACAGCATGCAGCGCCGCATATTCTTTGGCGGCCTGATTGTCAGCCAGGCCCGCCGTCAGGCGCACCTTGGCTCCCAGCAGACGATCACGATGCTTCTCAATGCAGGACACAGCAGCCGGGATGTCGAGGTAGCGCAAATCATGCAGCTCACCAAAAAAGGGCTTGCAATTGTGATTTCCCAAGGCTCCCAGCTGAGAAATATTGAGCAACGCAAAAATGTCTTCGGCAGCCTCCGGAATCACGTAGTTGTGAAACGTCTCGTAGTTCAAGGCACCTGCCGAACCGGTATCCAGCAACGTCGTCACCCCCGTGCGCAATCCGGCGTTGGCAGGGTTCACGGAAAAAATTCCCGTGCCATCGTAAACATGGACGTGCAGATCGATGAGACCCGGCGCAACAATCAGGTCGTGCGCGTCAAAAATCACATCGTCGTTCGCCGCCAATTGACTTCCAATCTCCAGGATCTGCCGTTCGTCAATCCGTACATCGACCCGCTGCGCCGACTCACCTCCACCGTCGTATACCAGGCCACCTTGTATTAACGTTTTCAATGTTTCTTATCCGTTCTGGGTTGGGTCGTGGCGGGTGAACATTTCACGCTGGTTCTCATTTCCGGATTTCCCGTGCACCGATTATGGTACTTTGGCAGTTGAGTGTAACTTCTCGAAGACAACAATGCACCGGAAGTTGCGGGACTCACAAAAGTCGCAGGCCAGCCTTTCGCAACCCGCGGGTTCCACCGCACGCCGGACCAGGGGCGCGGCCGGATAACCTTCCCGCTCACAATATCGCCCCTAGCGTTCAGCACTGCCACACATTACCCAGATCGGCACGCCGCGCGTTGGATACTTGGCCAGATACTCGAGTGCACCCGTCTTCTGATCAATCTGGTAGGCAAACAGCTCGTCCACGGTCTGTCCGGCCGAATAGAGATAATGGCCTGTCAAGTCGATGCAGAAGGAACGCGGGAAGTGCGCGGTGGGGAAATGGCCGATAATCTTCATTTTACCTGTCCCTGCATCAAGTGACACAGCAGCAAGCGTATCTTGCGTCGCTTCACCTTCTGGACGTTGCGTCGCGTCTCGGTTCGAAACGTAGGCGAACCGGCCATCAGGCGTGATACGAATGTCGGCGGCCGCACTTTCGCCATCAAACTCGGGCGGTAAGGTCGACAGTGTCTGCATGCGATCCAAAAGTCCTGTCAAATGATCAAACTTCCAGGCCGTGATTCCACCGCCGGCTTCGTTGGACGTGTAGCCTACACGCAACGTGGGATGATGCACATAATGCCGTGGGGCATGAACCCTGTAACCTTTGTTGGGCCCGGCAACAAACGGTGGATCGTTCGGAACCAGCTTACCGCCTACAGCGTCCAGGCGAAACTGAAACACTTTATTCGGGTCCGTGTGGGGAACGAAAACAAAATTGCCCGAAGGGTCGAGTTCGATGCAATGAGCGGTTCGCGCCGTTTTTTTCTGATCGAGCAGCTCGCTGGTGCAAATGCCATTGACAATGCGATTGATCGTAACATCGCCAGCACCGTAATGAGCAGCCAGCAGAAAACGCCCCGTCAAATCGGTCCGGATGTAAGGAGCCCGACTGGTAATCGTCGCCGTGGCCAGCAGTTGGAGATGACCAGCGGGGGTGCGCCGCAAGGTAGCCACCCCCGCCTGATCGTCTTTCAGTCCTGTCATGGCGGCATAGATGAAAGAGGAATCAGGGGAAAATGTCAACGGTCCCGGATTACCGGGCAGCTCAATCTGAAATTGCTGTGTCAGCCTTCCACGATGCTGGTCCACTTCGAACGCGACAATCATCTTGTCCCGGCTGGATGCCAGGTACAGGAGTTGTGCGCCTCGGGCGGGAATGTTCATAAGTAACAGCAACAATGACAGGGAAGTACTGACAGTATACAGCTTCATGGCTTCTGTTATCTCCGATTGGTGTGCCGGTGTCGTAGCGGTCCCCGCATCTTAATTGACACCCAGCAGCCGTGCCGAATTGTTCCAAAAAATGTCTTCGACCTGGGAGTCGCTCAGGCGTTCCGACCAGCAGGCCCACTTGATCGACCGCAGGTGTTCCAAACCTACGAACACCGGTTCAATCTTGGTATGCTTCTCACCCCAGACGGGTGACTCCGCGCCCAGCCAGACAAAGGCATCCGCAGCGGAAAGAGACCGTCCGCGCTGATGGCTCACGGGACAATCCGAACCGTACATCAGCTTGTCGTGGCCGATGATCCGCATGATCGCTTGATGGGCTATCGGTTCGCAATTGGCGCTCGTATCGAAATATAAGTTGTCGAGCCCGGTCAACTGCGGAAGCCCTTCCAGGTTGTGGGCAGGCTGAAACCCGCGCGCCGAATGGGCCAGGATGAGCCTCATGTTGGGATAACGTTCACAGTAGCGCCGAATGCAGGCAATGTTGGCCGGATCGGCGACGGCCCGGGATTTGACCATGTGGAGTGTGATCACCCACTCTTCTTCGTGTGCAACCTGAACATGCGGTTCCGGTAAGAATTCCTCGATAGGGGATTCCCAAGTCGGCTTGTTGGCTGAGAGTGTGTGGTAACACTTCAAGCCATGCAAACCGAGCCGATGTACTTCGTCTCTCACCCATTCCGGGTCGTCCTCCGGCCGGATGAAAAAAATCCCGCGGCATTGGGAATCTTCGGCAACCTGCTGTGCCACCCATTCATTGGCCGTCCCTATCATGTCCGCCTTGTCGCCTGGAAAGAACGGGATGAATAACGATTTGGTGGTGCGCCCCCCATGAATCTGCCCGATCCGGTCGATGTACTGTCCGTAACCAAAATCTTCCGGCTCCCCGTTGACCGGCGATGGCACACATTCTTGAGGCCAGAGATGCGTGTGGGCGTCGTAGATGCGATCTGGAAGAAACGACTTCAGCTCCCGCTCGAAAAATTCTAAATCGAACGTCGTCGCATCGGTTGGCACGAACGTCATTGGTATTTCCCGGTTTAAACTCCGGTTACCGAGCCGGTATCAGTTGTTAAAGAACAGCACGTGTTTTCGGGATCGATGACACACAACCGCTCATGGTCACCTGCCATTGGCTTATCCGTCTTCCCCGCTGATTCGAGCGTGCAACGCCTCCATTCCTTGGCGATGCACCTTGAGCACCGCTTCGCGCTCATCCTCGTTGGCAAAAATTCCTTTTTCGCTAATTACCTCCATGTTAGCCTGAATGTCTGTTACGAGTTGCTTGGCAACTTCGGACTGAAAAATGCGTTTTCCAGCCATCTCGATATAAATCGGACTGGTATGAGCAAACAGGCCCTTGCCAAACTCGTTCTTTCCAGCGTCCATGGGGATTCGAAGAGCTAACCAACCGGGTTGGTCAGCTTTCAGGGTGAATTCCATTTGCGCCCTGAAATGTCCATTTGCCGATTCGGTCTGGGTGGTGTGGATCACTTCGCCGTTGCTGACCAATTCGATGCCGCTGAAATCATTTCTTCCCACTGCCACGCCCTGCACCTTTAACTCACTTGCCGCCGCTAGTCCAATCGTATCACCCGTCGTATACCCACTGACCGTAAATTCGAGGAACGTGCCGTTGGTAATGTACGATTTTCCTGATTGGAGTTGTGCCAGCCAATCCTTTGCCGACAGCTCACCTTCCAGAGGAACGTAGACCCGGGAAAAATCGTAGATGAACCAATCCGTGCCGGTGGAAAATGGTAAATGCAATCCCAGGTTCAAGTATTTGTAGAAAGATTCTTCGTAGGTCGTGTCCACACTTCCGTCAAATATATTGAGGGCGTGAAGCAAACCAGCCATTAAGTTCGGAGTATCCTCAAAGCCGTAGGTGTTGTGGCACCAGATCACCGTCGCCCCGTCATTGCGCGCCGTGCGGATACCACGCTGCAGTGGTATTCCGTCAGTGCCTTTGCCCGTCATGATACCTGGACCAATACTTACGGGACGAATCAGTTGCAGGAGATCCAGCAACATCACATGTCCGTAGCCTTCACCATAGGCGGAGAAGTTGTGCCGATGCTCTTCTCCGTTGGCAAACAGCGTGCCGTGCTGCGACAGTCGCCTCAGTTCTCCGCCGCCCCCTGCCAGGCTGGTTTCCACGATCCGGTTGGAAATATAGTCTTTCTCGTCAGGCAGGCGTCGCAAGTGCGAAAGGAAAACCAGATCCAACCCATCCGCCTGAGGTACCAGCCTCAGATAGCGATAGGCCTCCGCATAGGTCAGTTTCATGAGGTGCAGATGTGTGTTGCCGCTGACAAGCCCCCTGGACCTGGGGTCATACATGCGCCGCAGCGCCAGTTTGACCGTCACCCGCGGAATACCCGTCACATCCTCCTCGTGCACCTGTAACTTGGTTTCGATGCCGTGGAACGCTTCGATTTTGAGTTTGGTCTGTGGAACATTGACCGTGGTTTGATCCGCTAGTGCATACCAATTCAACTCCCGGTGGATTTCGTCGGTCAACTTGATCGCTTTACCCGTCTCAAGATTAGTGATTCGGACCAGCCCACCCAGTGGTTGTCCCGTTCCGGCATCCAGCAGCCGAATCGTCATTTGGCACGCGGCTCGCTCCACGTCGACTTGAGTCGGATCTTCGGCCAGTGCTGTCGCCTTAGCCAGTGCCACCTCACGCGTGCGCTCATGGTCATGAGCCGAATCTTCGTGCGCCCGTGTCAAGTCAGCAGCGATGAACAGACTGACCAGCGCACTCAGTACAAGGATCGCGCCTGAAAAAGAATTCGCAGATTCTATTAATTCTGAAGTGGCAGGACTTGCGAAACGACTCATGGACAATCTCCTGGCGTGGCTGGCTCGGTAAATAGTACGGACAGTTTAAAACAACAACTCCGGGATGGGAAAACAACACTGAGACTACCCCTCCCTTTCATGACGTGCTACTGGTGATCCGGTCAGTCTGTTCGCAACGATAACAGGTAGGCAAGCAAATCTGCGGCCTCCTGAGGCGAAAGTCCCTGCAGCAGCCGTTCGGGCATAAGAGACCGGGGACTAGGAGCTAATTCCTCAACATCCGTTGCCGGGATACGCAGCAGTTGATTTTCTGCTGTCTTGAACAATAGATGATCACTTTTCTGTAGCAGGCGCCCGGTGTGGACTTGACCCGTCTTCGTGATCAGATTGTAGGATTGATAAAGCGGTTCAATTTTGGCAGATGGCCTCCTTAAAGTGTCCAACAGCGCCACGGGTTCATATTTTTTTCCAACAACACTCAGATCCGGTCCCACGTCACCACCCCGATTGTACACGCGATGACAGGTTTTACACTGCATACCGTCGGTGTTCCAATAAACATTACGCCCTCGCAGAACATCCCCCTGGAGACTGAGAACCCGGTCTGGGTCAAAGTTGACACCGAGTCGCTGCTTGCGATCACCTTCGGGCAGGAAGGATTCAAAAAGATCACGGACCTGAGGCCGTGTCGTCTTGGCTGCCAATTGCAGAACGTCCTTGCGCGTCTCTGGAGATAAGTTTCCCGACCGCAGGTGCCAGGCCAGTTGCAGTGCCCGGTCGGTTGCCGCCAGCATTTCTTCGGCCGGGCCAAGGGTTTCCTGTTGCGTCACCAGTGGCAGCGCCCGAACAGGTTGCGCATCCGTGTCATCCGTGTCGACTGCAACCTCATCCGTGATGTGGTCAATCCAGTCATGAATCAGTCGCAATCCATCGTCATCGACACACAATGATCCGAGGTGTGGCATGCGTCCTGGACCAAATTTTGCCAAACGATAGAAGAGAACCGAACGAAACGGATCGCCAGGGGAAATGATGGCGGCCTTCGGAAGATCAAACGTGCCTTGTGTCGGCTGCTGATTTAAAGTCTTTGTTTGCGCAAGCGGTAAGGAAAAATCCAAATGAATCAGTGCATTTCCCCCACCACCGGGACGGTGGCAGTGTGCGCAATTGGCATGCAAGTAAGAGCGGGCACGATGATTGAGGTCGGCGGATTCGTCGTAAGGATTCGTCAGGTGATCCTTGGCCAACAAATCGTCGGACGGGCGCTGCTCCAAAAGGCCTTGTCGATACCAGTCTGCTAGTTGCGAGTACGGTGGTGAGTCCGTGCCGACACCAACATTTGTCTGCCGAAAATTCGCTCCCAGTACGGCGCCCAGGTTTGCGGTATGACATGCTGTACATTCACTCCGACTGGCGATTCGCCACGTGGAAACATGCTGCTCCGATGCTTCCTGAATGCCAGGATTCTGCGGAGATCCTGATAAGCGACGCGAGTCCCACTCCACCACAAGACCTTCGGCGGGCACGAGATCGGCGTCATCCTGAACATCATTCCAATGGTAGGTGTAAGGGCGCCAGCTGTCATTTTCACGGTGCAGAATCTGAGTTTCCAACCGCCGCAACGGGCCGGCCGACTCGGCATCGGCTGGCATCAAAACTGTTCGCAGAAAAACCGTTCCGTCAGGAAACACCCATTCACCTTCCAAATCACCTTGGATCCGCGCTGCACAAGGCAAAGCCATCCAGCGGATCGCTTGCGTACCATCAGCCCAATAGCCCGCCTGCACACTGTAAGGCACGACACCGGGTGCCGGTAGATGTTCGCGAACCGACGAAAACAAACCCGTTTCGCTGAGCCTGGTCGGAAATTGTTCGCTACGATTCGAAGTCCGGTTGGGCACCAACCGATAGATTTGATTCGTGCGCGCATGATCCATAAACAATAACTCGCCGTCGTTCGTTTCTCCCCAGGCCACAATTTGATACGGCGTGTCAGCCAGTTCCAGATGCTTGGTAACTTGCACGCCATCGTACCAGAGTGCCCAAATCTTGCCGGTGGAATAGTCGCCATAGACATACGCGTTCTGCAGTTCGGTCAAACGCTGGCCATGGTAGACAAAGCCACCCGTGATCGACCGTGCTTCGGAGTGGTCGTGTTGCATCACCGGCGGCAGAATCGGTGTGGGACCTCTTTTTTCATTCGGGTGAATCGACTGGGTCCCCTCCGTGATACTCCAACCGTAATTGCCTCCCCGCTGCACACGATAAACCAGTTCCCACGTCTGCCAGCCGACATCTCCCACCCATAAGTCACCCGTGGTTCTGTCGAAACTCATCTTCCACGGGTTGCGAAATCCGTAGGACCAGATTTCGGGCCGTACACCTTCCAGGTCGATGAACGGATTATCCTCCGGGATGGAATACGGGCGGGCCGGACTACAGCTCTCAACATCAATTCGCAGAATGCAGGAAAGGACGTTACTCACATCCTGTCCAGCCCGCAGGGTATCAGGCGGATTGGGACCTTTGCCATCACCTGTCGAAAAATACAAATATCCGTCCGGACCGAATTTTATCGAACAACCATTGTGGCCGCCGGACTTCCAGCGAAAGATAATTTTCTGGCTCTCCAGGTCCAGTTGCGGTGGCTCGGTCGGCTGCACATCGAAACGAGCAATCACACTTCCGTCTTCCGTGTCATTTTCCAGAATGTAGCAGACGTAGACGAAGGGTCGATCCGGATATTGCGGATGGAAAGTCATGCCATAGGTGTCGGTCAAATCCGGTATTGCTGACTTTAAATTGGCGAACAGGTCCGCCACTTCGCAATCCGGGGAGTCGGGAAACGAAAAGAGCTTGCCGTTGCGCTGCACAACAAATAGGCGCGTCGTACCCGGTGCGCTGGTGATGGTCACCGGCTCCAAAAACTTCAGCCCGGGAAAGGCGAGTTGAGCTTCGTAGGGCAAAGGCGGATCCGGGCTGCCGTAGATCCTGGACGTCGTCCAAGGGATGCGCCGTGGTCGAACCGGAAACTCCTTTCCAACGACAGCGTTTACCTGGTCCGAGGGAGGGGATTCATGGGGTGGCGTCTGCGCGAAGCCTGGGGGGCTTACACCCGCTGCAAACAGCCCAACACCCAGCATGCAGGCAACCAAAAAGCTATCTTGGTGCCAGGCCGTCAGATGGGTGCGCACATTATGGCTGGGCATCTCGGGTCCTCAAACCTTCTGACGATTTCCTATTCAAGAGCCATTCTAAACAAGTGTGGTCGCTTGCAGAGGGGCTAAGCCAGTTTATTTATTGCTGGACCAGGAAAGCATGAAATTCGGCTGCTCTCACTATCCGGCGCCCGACCGGATTCGTTTCCGATCGCCTTTCACTTCCACAACGTGTTCCCTCCGGTGATCGGATACCCACAACCCTGGTCCCGCCGGAAAGTCTCGGCCATACTGTACCCAGCCACTGCGTCCATTTTGTCATCCTCCACATGGCATCTACTTTCTCACCACCTCCCAAGGAGATCCACAAATGAGTCGACGCGAATTCATCAAGGGAGCCCTGGCAGCGGGAACCACGATAGGACTTGGTCTTTCCACAGCAACCGGTGCGCCGGGTCCGTCACCTGACAAAGATCAAAAAAAGTATCGCGCCGGAATTGTTGGTCTTGGCTGGACGGGCCTTCTCTACGATCTCGGCAAACGAGACTACGATTCCATCGGGGGGTCCTACAAGAATCCCAAGTACGACGTGGAAAACTCCAACCGATCGACACCCGACTGGCTCGACGTGCACCGTCAATTTTACTTCCATGACCATCCCGGTAAGGAAGGGAGTTCGACGTCGTACGCCGAGGCGTTGTGGAACCGACCTGAAGTCGAGTTGGTAGCCGGTGCGGAACGGGATCCGAAACGTCTGCAAATGTTCGGCGAGCGATACGGCATCGATGCGCTCTACACGGACGCGTTGGAGATGTATCGGCGGGAAAGTCTCGACATCGTGGCCGTTTGCACGAATGTAAAAGGTCGCGCATTCCTGACCGTCAAAGCGGTCGAGGCCGGTGCCAAGGGAATCCTCGCGGAAAAGCCAATGACCTTCACACTGGAAGAGGCCGACCGCATGGTGCAGGTTTGTGCAACTGCCGGAGTTCCCCTGGTAGGAGGTGCCACCACTGTTTCACATCCTTCCTTTGCCAAAGCCCGAGAACTGGTGCAAAACGGCGCGATCGGCGATGTGCGATCGATCGAAGCTCGTGTTCCCGTCATGTCCCAACATCAGGACTGGTGCTATTTCCTGAACAGCCGGCCAGCCTGGGTCAGCGGCATCGGTGACACGACACGCCGTGATCGAGGCAGTACTGAGTTCATGGGCCAGGGAATGATCGTAACGGAAGATGGAACCGTGGTACATATCCGGGACGGCGCACCGCCCGTCCGCTTGTCGGGAAGCCGGGGAGAAATCAGCTTCAATCAGAACACGTGGAGGCTGTGGCAGGACGTGGAAGATTCCCTGGGGAGAACAGTCCGAGTGGAAACTCCGTGGCCCAGTCCCCAGTTTGCACTTCCTTACCGGGCCGTCTATTGTCTCGACGACTTGATCGCCTCGATGGAGGGTCGCCTGGACGAACCAAAGAATTCAGGTCGACACGTCGCAGTAGCCCTGGAGGTGGAGTTGGCGCTTAAAATCTCGTCCCAGCAAGGTGGCAAACGGATTGCCTTACCGCTGGTGGATCGTTCACTCGGGCTCCGTTATGACTGGTTCCGTTAATCCGCCGTGAAGGTTCCGCCTTCGGAGAACAACCAAGTTTTTTCCCGGCAATGGAAGCCTCCGGGACGGCAGATGAACCCGGATCAACTGCGCAGAGTCAGAAGTAACCGATCACTCTTCGATCACCTTCAAGAACGGAAGACAAAAAAGTCCGCAAATTAATCCCAACATGAATCCGCTTCCGTGTGCCAGGTAACTCGTACTGTGTTCATAGGTTCTCGGTAACAGCATCAGTGATGCAAAAGCAGACGCACGCAGCACCCTCTTTCCCAGGCTGTCATCCTCATCGTGGCTCACGTAGAGCACTAACCAGAGAGCAATCATGCCGTACACCATGCCCGAGGCACCCATGAGCCTGGCCGTGGCATGATAAAAACAGATCGTTATCAGATTGGCTCCCGCTCCAATGACAAATGCAAGAACTGGAAAAGCCAGGTAGCCGAAGTACGCTCGAAGCAGCCAACCGAAAAACACAAATAAGGGTGCATTGGAAAGCAGGTGGGCCCAATCTGTGTGCATGAACAACGCGGCGAGCAACCGCCAATGCTCTCCGAATTTAAACACTGCTTCTCCACTTACAAACATCCGTTTGCCGGGCGGTAATTGCCAACAGGAAATGCTGACGACTGCAAACAACAGGGCCAGCAAAATGGGCGACAACAGTGCACGGCGCCCGGGCCAACGCGCCAACGGACCTGCTCGCTTGAGGGGAGCCGGTTCGAAATCTTCGGGGTTTAGCTCCTCTTGGTTCGTCCGCATGATCTAATCGCAAGAATGCTACGCGCTGTGAAAACTTGAACCTGAACAGCCATGGGGTGAGGCGGCGCAAACCGTAACGTCAAAATGGTTCACGGGTTCAACGACGAAGATCGTTTGTTTGTTTATGCTGAACTCTGAATTCAGAGCGTTTCTTTCCATGCCAACTGGTACGGTGCAACTACGTTATACTATGATCGCCTCAAGCAAGTAACGCAGGTGTCGAAAATCGTGACGCCCTGCGGACCTTGCCCGTCATGGCAAGGTCATCGTCGCTGTCTGCCAGTGCTGATGAAATGCTTCCAGGCAGCAACGATTCGGGTTCAAAACCCGTATTGACGTTGAGGTGGCACACCCTGACTCCTGGTCGAAGATGGTTGACTTCTGTTGACATTCACCACGCCCACAGCCGGGTCTGAAGATATCACCCTGCCGAAAGGACCCGTAGCAAGGGAGGCTTCATGACAAATTACAAACTCAATACTAACTTGTCACGTCGAACCGTTCTCAAAATCGGATCCGGCGGCGCGGTGGGGGATGCTGATGTCTAAAACGGCGAATGGAATCCAGGATTCCGGACCTTTGCCCGATGTGTATCAGGCTCTCGGGATTGAACCAATCATCAACGCCGCTGGAACGATTACGTTTTACGGTGGATCCATCATGCCCCCGGAAGTGCTCGCAGCCTGGAATGCGGCGTCGCAAAACTATGTACCATTACTGGAACTCCAGGACAAAATCGGCAAGCGAATTGCCAAATTACTAGGTGTCGAGGCAGCCATGGTCACCACGGGTGCGGCAGGCGGAATTCTGGTGGGCACCGCGGCGGTATTGACACATAACGACCCGCAGTTGGTCGACCAGCTACCATTTCCTTCCGAGTCTGGTTTCGAAGTCATCCGTCAAAAGTCCCACCATGAGACCTACGACAATCTCGTCAAAGCCTGCGGTGTCACTTTGATTGACGTCGAGACGCGAGAGGACCTGGAGCAAGCCATCAATCCGCAGACCGTGATGATGTTCTCCTACAACCTTTACCAGGACGAAGGCCGTATCACACGTGAAGAGTGGGTCGAGGTCGCCCGGAAACACAACATTCCCACATTGCTGGACGCAGCCGCCGACACGCCGCCAGTGGACGCCCTCTGGAAGTACAATCAGCTGGGTTTCGATCTGGTCGCTTTCAGTGGCGGGAAAGCGATGCGGGGCCCGCAAGATACGGGCTTGCTGCTGGGGCGACATGAGCTGATCGAATCTGCCAAACGTAACACGGCTCCATTCTCCAACAATATTGGCCGAGGGATGAAAGTCAGCAAGGAGGACATGGTTGCCATGTGGGCCACGGTCGAGCGTTTTGTGCAACTGGACCATGCTGCAGAATGGCGCGAGTGGGAACGACGGATCAAAGTCATCACGGAGGCTCTACAAGACATTCCGACGGTAACAATCAAACCTATCGTGCCACCGATCGCGAACCGGGTACCCCACGCGCTGATCTTCTGGGACGAACAGCAACTCGGCGTGACCCGCCAGCAGATGAAGCAGCGCCTCGCCGATGGAAAACCATCGATCGAAACGGTGCGCGTGTACGGTACCGGGGACGAAGGATTTCTGATCTCGGTGTTCATGCTACAGCCAGGCGAGGAGGCACTTGTAGCTTTGCGCTTGAAACAAATTCTGCAGGAGTGCAGCGGGTGAACGTTCTGCAGCGAAAGCTACGACCAGGGCTTCCACAAATCTCTCGAACGTGGCCAGGCACGTTGGCCGTGCACCCACCGGCTCCATCGCGATCAGGTATCGCGATCTGGACGACTCTCATCGTGTGCTGGAGTGTTCTGTTCTAAATCCGCAGCCCGCCGTTGCATGCTGGCCAGACTCGCAACCGGTTTGCGGACAGCGCCACGGTAGTCACGGGTCTGAATCGTCTTGCCGGTGTTCAGCCGCTTTTCGGCTGCCACAATTGCCCGCTTGTACTGCGGTAGCCAGCGGGCCTGGGCGACAAGCATTTCGTCAACCATTTGCCAGACTTCCGGTGGTGTGCAGACGGCCCCCACCAGTGGGTCCAGGAGCATGGCCTGCCTCAGCAACTGGTCGTCGCCGGCGACTGCGGCGGCTACCGCCAGGCGTTGAACCTCGATGGACTGCTTACAGATGGCTGCGCATCCCAGTGGCAGCGCAATGCCCGTGGTCATATGCAGGCCGTTCCCATCGACATGACCAGGGGCTTCGACAATCGCGTCCACGGGAAGATTGCTGATCGTGCCACCATTGACACGATTGAAATGGCCATGATAGGTGCGCCCTGTCTCCATGCTTTCAATAATGTAACTGCCGTGTTCTTCACTCCGTCTTTTCGCCACAAAGGAACGGGCGGGTCCTCGCAGCCACTTCGGGAAAACCGTGTCGAACCAGTTGCGTCCTTCAATACAGTTACGCAGATAGCCGGCCGTCTCACCATTAATCCACGAATGATCGCCCATCCACTGCTTCACTTCGTCCGGTCGTTTGCGATACCAGGCGAGGTACTCCGACAGATGTCCGTTGGACTCGGTCGAGAAGTGGCCGAAACGACGCAGGATGTCGATGCGCACTTTTTCCTGGTGACGGAAGAAAGGATGCGCCTCGAGAGCGGCTAGTAACTGACCACCGAGGTCTTTGCCACGGTGTCGGATATCAATGTACCAGGTCTGATGGTTGATGCCGGCGCAGATGATGTCAACTTCCTCGTGGGGAAGTTGGAACACTTTGGCGATCAGTCGGCGTCCATCCTGCACTCCATGGCAAAGTCCGATCGTGTCGACTCCTCCAGTCGTGTTGGCTGCCCAGGTCATCATCGCCATCGGGTTGGCGTAATTCAGCAACCGACAATCGGGCGCGGCGTGCTCATGAATGTCTTCACACAGTTTTAGGATCATCGGTATGCCGCGTTGGGCGTACATGATGCCCCCGGCGCAAATGGTGTCACCGACACACTGGTCAATACCATAGGTCAGCGGAATGTTCACATCGTGCTGAAAACCATCTAATCCACCAACGCGCGCAGTATTAAACACGTAACCCGCGTTGCGCAGCGCCGCTGCCTGGTCAGTGGTGGTCTCCAGCCTGGCGGGATGCTGGTTGGCCGCCAGATCCTTGCGGACCAGTTGGGCAACCATGCCAAGATTCCGCTGGGAAATGTCTTGTAAACGCAAAGTAACGTCACGGAACTCGGGCACCGAAAGCAGGTCGGCAATCAGTCGTCGCGTGAAACCAATCGAACCGGCGCCGATGAAAGTGACAATCATGGATACTGCTCAGGAGGATCGTTACAGCGGGCTCTACAAGGATAGCACGCTCCGAGGCCCGGCAAGGGACAGGGCCAAACCAGAAAGCCGACTCGCCCTGGAAGGATCCGAGAATGCCTGTTTCCCGCTCTTGAGTCTAACCGGTGTGCATGACTGACCCTGCAGTGGTTGCGACTTCAATGATTTTCGTCACGTTTTACTCTTGCGCAATCTTCCACAAATGGCTGAAACTACGAACGTAAAGGGCGCCGTTGGCGATAGCAGGAGAACACATGATTCCTTCACCCAGCGTGTTCGTTGCAACAAGGCGGCCCTTCTCACCCAATTCAATCACCTGCCCCACACCTTCTTCATTAAAACAATATAGATGACCACCTGCCACGACGGGGGAACTGGTAAAATTTCCCTTCAGCCGCACCCGCCAGTCGAGGTGGCCCGTGTTTGCGTCCGCACAATTCAGTATCGACCCATTCAGCGAGTACACTTTGTCAGCGTAACTGAGAGGAGTTGGCGTGGAGGGTCCCAGGCGTTCTTCCTGCCAGAGCAACTCCGGAAAATCGCTGCCCGGCTCGTAACGCAACGCTGTTAATCCCTTACAAGGCACATAGATCATGTTTCCAGAAACTGCACTGGAAGGAATGTTCTTACACGCTTCCGAAAAATTCCATACCTCGTCACCGGTCATCGCCTGGTAAGCTTTCAACCCATCCGCAGACTGCATGACTACCAGGTCAGGATGCTCCGCACCACCGCGCAACACAACAGGCGAGGTCCAGTTGTTCTTCTGAGGCCGGTCAACCGCCCAGCGTGTTTGACCCGTATTCACATCCAGACCAAGCCCCACGGACTGACTGTCAGTTTCAATCTGTGTCACAAGGGTTTGGCCTACGACGATCGGAGAAGATGCCAGGCCCAGGCTACCACTGGCATTCGGATACTCCAACAAAAAACCCCGCAGCCACAGCAAATTTCCTTCCAGGTCCAGGCAGACCATATCGTTCGTGGAAAAATGTGCAAAAATTCGTCGGCCATCACTGCTAGGCGTCGCCGCAGCCGTCGTTGTCCTGGGATGCGTCATCGTGCGGCCCGTGGCCCAAAACTGCCGTTCCCACCGCTTCTTCCCTGTTCTTGCATTGAAGCAGATCACATGTAATCGGCCCTGTTGGTATCCGCTGCAACTGGTCACTACGACCTGGTCACCAATCACAATCGGTCCGGAGATTCCCTGGCCTGGTAATTCAGCCTTCCAGGCAATGTTCGTTTCTTCATTCCACTCCAGGAGCACCTCTTCATCTGCGGCGACTCCCATCCCATCGGGGCCGCGAAACCGGTTCCAATCCGAACCGGGTAGGCAAGCAAAGCAGAGGAAGAACAAAGCCATCCGTACCTGGATCCGCATCACTTGCTCCCCGTTGCAACGCTATCTGCCGGTTGTGAACTTCGAACTGCCGCTTGTAAATGCGCACGGGTCGTTGACAAAATCGCTGTACCGCTGGCATCGCACACCCGTAATTGGAACTGCCACTGGGCCGTCCAGGTGGCATCCATTTCATTCTGGCACAACTTCACCAGAACGGTGTTCCGCCCGGGCAGCATCAGGGCCGGCAGACTGTATTGGTCGATCCGTGTCCCCTGATGGTATTCAGCCCGTTCAAAAAGCAACTTGCCGTTGAGCCACAGTTTCCAGGCATTTTTACAGCCCAAACGTAGTTGCACTTCCTGCTGTACTTCACTCGTGAATTCGGTAGACGCATAACCCACCACTCCCTTGAGCTTTCCAAAGAGCTGATTTAAATCAACCATTCCGTAATCATCGTCCGTGTTGTGATCGACCCATTGAATCGTGCCCGTTTTTCCTTCGTAGGAAGCATTCGGTTGAATTTGCTTCTCCGGAGGATAGGCAACAAAAAACCCCTTCCCATTCGAGTTGTCAAATGGCGCAATCAATTTCCACGTCATTAAGAAGCCAAAATGCCTCGGTAAGTCGACTTCTTGCCCGAGTTCCCGCAACCGTTCTGCAATGGTCTTGATCTGGTCGTCATGGCGGGCGCCGCCCAAGGCCTTGCGATAAAGTGCAGTCGATTCGTTTCGTCGAGCGTCGTCTCTGAAGAGCACTTCAGCTTCCGTCAGCAGTCGCCCCACTGCATCACGACGAAACTCCACCCCAGGGTCATTCAGCATCTGTGGAATGATTCGATCGGCTGCCTCCTGGTCAACCTGCGTTAACCACTCAAATGCCCGCCGCCGCGCGCGCGAATCGTGGCGGGTGTTCAACACAAATTGTTCCAGGCTCCGGACAGGCAAAGTACCCGTCCGGGTCACCTCTTTTTCGGCAATAGCGTCCACCACCGTTCCCAGCCAGTTGGCCGCCAAAGGGCTGCAGTCATTCAAACCGGCAAGAATCGTGGGCAATGCTTCCGCGCCGGAATTTGCCAGCAACTGCCATGCACGACTGGCCTCAACATTCCCCTGTGCGCCCGGACCCACTTCTCGCAAAATGGCAATCCATTGCTGGATGTCATTTGTCTGAGAAAAAATCGGCGGGTTGCAGGCAAAGGACAGGAAGCAAAGAAGAAAACCGGATCGTAACCATGAAAATAAAAGAGCTTTCATCGTGCGGTAGTCGCCGTTTCGTAAAAGTGATGCTTCTGAACCCTGCAACCATTGAACGTCGAAACCCAACCTGCGCCGGGACCAGACTGGTGATCCGCGCCCGGTCCAGAGAGTATAGCCTGCTGGCGTCCCTGTGATCAAGGATTCGAACAACGTGTTCAGAAGTGGCCCGTTCACGGTATCGAACGACGCCCGGTACATCCACCGCAAGCGTGAAAAAAATGACGTTCGCCAGAAACTGCGGTCTCTGGAAGTCCACCCGGGATTTTGGCTCAGCTCGGTTCACTCCTCATCCCGTGGTAAGATCAAGTGGCCTGACAGGCAAGATATAACAATGTGCTCCCGGTTCCTGACAGACCCAAATGATTGTGTTCATTCCATTGGACAGATCCGAATTCTGACCCTTCCCTTGCGAACCGAGAATGTCTACTGGAACAACACCCGGACTTGGTTTGGTATATAGTGAGTGCTGCGTGGCGGGTCGCCACAGGAATCACCTTGCTAAACCACAAGGGCAGTGAGCCGGAGTTTACCTGGGTTGATTCCACACCCGGGCTCATAATTTTCCCTGACCCGTCATTTTGTCCCAACACGGAGAATTACCAATGCGTGGGAGTTCTTTAACTCGTTCCCTGGAAAACCAGCGTCTGACTACTGCCAAACCCCTCGTCAACTGCTACGCTCGACTCGTGGTCACCTTGTTTTTTTTCACGTTCGCACTGGTTTCCGAGGCCAGCAAACAAGAGACGGAAGAAACCCGACCAACCGTGACACGGGTCGACAAAGACCCGCCTCCATTAGCGCCAGCGGACGTAGAACAGGCCGCTGAAATATCTGATCTTGCCACGGTACTGAGCCAACCGATCATCAATCCCGGCCAGACGCTGACAGACGTCCAGAACTTCACTTTCGTACGTGTTCCTCCAATGCCACAAGCGAGTTCGGTCGCAGAGTGGGAGAAAATTGCCGCGCGGCTGCGAGAGAACACGCTCGAAAAGATCGTTTTTCGCGGTGAGGCGGCCCAATGGCGCAATGCGTCCACCAAAGTCGAATGGCTGACAACCATCGACGGTGGTCCCGGATACCATATTAAAAAATTACGCTTCGAGGCCCTTCCGGGACTCTGGATACCGGCACTGCTGTACGAACCATCCAAACTGTCAGGCAAAGTGCCCGTGGTCATGAACGTGAACGGTCATGACCGCCAGTTGGGAAAGGCTACGCCGTTCAAACAGCTTCGCTGCATTAATTTGGCAAAACGCGGAATGCTCGCTCTGAATGTCGAGTGGTTTGGCATGGGGCAGCTATACTCCAAGGGATACTTTCACTACCGGATGAACCAGCTTGACCTTTGTGGCACCAGCGGGGTGGCGCCTTTTTATCTATCCATGATGCGTGGTCTGGATCTGCTGCTTTCGCTCGAACATGCAGATTCGCAGCGAGTCGCCGTGGCAGGACTTTCCGGTGGTGGCTGGCAAACAATCTTCATCAGCGCGCTGGACACGCGAGTCACTCTGGCAAATCCCGTGGCGGGATACTCCGGTTTTCGCACTCGAGCACGGCATCCCGAGGACCTGGGAGATCCGGAACAAGCCCCGGTGGACCTGGCAATTACCGCCGACTACCTGCCGTTAACAGCCATGCTGGCTCCCCGTCCCACCCTGTTGACTTATTGTCTGATTGACCATTGCTGTTTCAGAGCTGAACACGCTTTACCACCGTTGATGGAAGCCGCTTTGCCAATTTTTCAATTGTACGGTCGAGAAGCCAACCTGAGATCCCATGTGAATGTCACACCCGGAAACCACAACTTTGGCGTCGACAATCGTGAGCAATTCTACCGGATGCTGAGGGATCATTTTTACGATCACGACGCGAATTTTGAGATTCACGAAATACCGTCGGAAGAAGAGATCAAAACCCCGGACACGCTGCATGTCGACCTACCTCCGAATAATGCCGATTTCAACACACTGGCCTCTACATTAAGTCGCAATCTGCCGCGCCATCCGGAGTTGCCCAATGACTCCACACTGAAAGACTGGCAACAAGAAAAACGGAAAGCACTTCAGGAACTGGTGAAGTTCCGCCACTGGGAGGCACATCCCATCCATACCCGGGAACAGGAGTTTCAGGACGGTCAGGCCAAACTGCGTGCATTGCGGGTGGGTGAACCGTGGACGGTGCCCGTCGTGGAACTGGTTCGAGGCCAGCCGAGTTCCACCGTGATCCTCGTGGCCGACGACGGTCGGCAAAGTGCCGCCGCTCTGGCAAAACAACTACTCGACACAAAACAACGCGTGCTGGCCGTCGACCCGCTCTATCTGGGGGAATCCAAGATACCAGGCAGGGACTATGATTTTGCTGTTCAAATTTCAGCCGTTGGAGAGCGGCTCCTGGGAGTGCAATCCAGTCAACTCGCGGCGGTCGCCCGCTGGGCGAAAAGGGAGTTTGACGGAGCTTCCGTTCGTGTTGTGGCCCAGGGACCACGTTGCAGTCTCTCTTCGCTGGTGGCAGCTGCGATCGCGTCCGAAGCAATCGATGGCGTGGAGCTTCATGGTTCGTTGGGCAGTTTAAAAGAAGTCATCGAACAAAACATGTCACTCCAAGAAGCACCCGAGCTGTTTTGTTTCGCTCTGCTCGAAGAATTCGACCTACGTCAGTTGGTGGCCCTCGTCGCCCCGCGCCCGGTCCGCTTCACCAACGCCAGCGAGCGCGTGCAAAGGGAAATGGAAGCCCTGGACCCTTGCTACGAACATCAGGGTATCAAGATTCAAAATTTCCCGTAAATTTAAAAATCACACCTACTGCGAGGGCTCTGACAATTGGTAGCCGCCAACTCGCCACTTGACACTTCCCTCTCCACGCCTGACACTCGAACTGCATGGATGCGGTGGTGGCACGCATCGACATTTGAGTCTATCCAGTTCAGACGTTGTGCAGTTCCGTGTCGGGAACTCCCCAACACCCGGGGATGGAGAGTCGACTCTCCGGTTTGGGAACAGATTGCCCCCGCCACCACCGATGCAGAATCTGGCAACCGGGCCGTATTGGCACAACTTCCGAATGCCATTGCACATTTTTATTTCCCACGATCCAGCGCCCCTGATTGCTCCAGTCCACCGGGAGATACGTCATGAGTCAAGTCGTTCTGGCCGATGCCCACGCCGAACCCCAAAAGAATCAGCTCGATTTCGATGGCTGGAAACAACTGGGAGCCACCATTACGGAGGCGGCTTGCCAAACCGAGGACGACTTGATCGAAACATGCCGCAGCGCGCGGGTCATTGTCTACTTCGGTAACGACGTGCCGTTCACGCAACGTGTCTTATTCGAACTGCACGACTGCGTGCTGATTCAAAGAATTGCCGTCGGCTTCGACAGTGTCGACGTCGACACGGCTACCCAACTCGGCATCATGGTGGCGAACTGCGCCGGCTATTGTGATGAGGAGGTAGCCAACCACGCGCTGGCATTATTACTGGCTTGTCATCAACAACTTGGTCGCCATCACCACACCGTGACGGCAGGTCGCTGGGAAATCGACAATGAAAACATCACCCCACGCCTGAGCGAGCAGATTCTTGGAATTGTCGGCCTGGGTCGCATTGGCAGCACATTGGCACGTCGAGCCGGACCGCTGGTGCAAAGCATTCTCGTCTGTGATCCCTACATCACCAATGCACACGCCCAAAGCGTGGGCGCCGAACTGGTCGACCTTGAAACTCTGTTAAAAACATCGGACCTGGTTTCCCTGCACTGCCCTTTGACCCGGGAGACCCGGCACCTCGTTGACGAGCAGGCCTTGAAACTCATGAAACCTTCAGCAGCCCTGGTCAACACGGCGCGGGGCCCGATAATTGACCTGGAGGCTCTGCGTCATACGCTGGAGTCCGGCCGTCTGCGCAGCGCCGGACTTGACGTCCTCAGCGTGGAACCACCTCCGCAACCACTGCCTGAACTTTTGTTCTTGCCGAATGTGATTACCACGCCGCACTGCGCTGCCTCGTCCCCTTCAGCCAGGGCAGCAAAGTGGCGCATCGGCAACGAAAGTGTAGCATCCGTACTGGCCGGCAAACGGCCTGCCCCACTCGCCAATCCACAAGTCAAGGCAAGAATGGAGCAGTAAATTCCGGCGGGTAGCCAACGTGTTACCCTTGGTTTGCGATCGTCTCACGAACGCGGCAAGACGGGTCGGCCGAAGCTGGCGAAGGTTTTAAAAGGAGCCTGCAATCGTTCTGCTACTGGCCAGGCTGCCCCAGGACTGTCATCGTAAACCACCCCGAAAATCGTTTCGGATGTCGAGACCAACTACGGGATTGACCATCGGTGCCGTGGCGAGGTGGCACATTTGTGCCCCCGCCGCAAGGTAGGCCCGCAGGTGTTCCGCCGAACTGATTCCACCCACACCTACCAGATGGAGGGGCAGATTCCGCTCGGTGATCAGTTCTCGCATCATTCTGATCTGAGCGATCGAAGTGTCCCGAATCGCAGCACCGCATATGCCTCGTTTCTGCCTGCCGTACATGAACTGTTGTTGCCGGTTTCGAACCATAGTGGCGATGCTGTTGGTTAAGGCCAATGCATCCACAACATGGCCTACAGCATCCAGCAGGGCTGCTGCAGATTCCGCAGAAGGAAAATATCCGATCTTCATGATGTACGGCACCGAACCGATGGCCTCCCGCACCCGCTCGGCAACCAGTTTCGAGTCGTCCGGACTGCGATAAAGTTGGCCGTCGCAGGTTGTGACGTTGGGGCAGGAAAAATTCGTCTCGACAGCATCGGCGCCACTTTCGACAGCCCAACGGGCACAACGGGCGTAGTCCTCAGCCAGTTCGGCAATCGACCAGCCCTCTTGAATGGTCCCCACAACCGATACGGAAAGCAACTTTTCCGCAGGCAACCGTGCACGCGTTTGTTCAACGTCACGTCGCCACACCTGCGGGGCCTGAGACGGCATGCCGAAGGAGACGGCCCAACTGCCTAGCATCCGGTCACTAGCCTGGACGTCACTTTCACTCCCCGTTAACTGCTCATTGGCGACCGGTTGTAAATTGGGCAATGGGTGACACTCGTGTTTTCCGCTCCGAACGGTTTTATACGTCAAAACGTCAAATCCCAGGCTCGCGTAGTAGAGACACCACTTGCCATTCAACAATGGTCCCGCGGAAATCCCCAGCGGCGAAGGGACCGGCCGATCACAAAACCGCCAGTTTCCCGGCACTTTCTGCGTGGGAGTCTCGACCGGGTCCGGCACGTGTTCGTAGTTCCATGCATAACTGCGTGTGCGGTCGTAGCGGTCCAGTCCTGGCAGATCGTTCATGCCTGCATTCTAACACAGGATGTGGAGCGCGCGGGCCGGACACGGATGAGGGAAAACATCGTGGCCGTCTCACCCTGAAAGAAGCGAACTCTCTGCACGCCCGCGACAGAATTCCAGGGGCCACAAAAATCTCGTAGACCGTATTAAGCTTCCCCGGTCACTACCTACTTGCGTTCGCAGCGTTTTTTCGGGGAAACGCTACACACCGGATCCCCCGGGACGCGGTGAACAACTTTGTCGTTTCACGTTGCCACCAGGACTCCCTGGTTTCTGTTCACTGCTCATAAGCCGCTTGGTGATCGGCAATCCGTGCCTGTTGATTGTCCCCCCGGTGCAACACCAACCGATGCCGTATTACCAGTAACTCTTCGCCAGATAGCTCAATGGGTTCCCGACCCGGATAGACAACATTTTGCATACCGTAGTGTCGCAACAACCAGCGAGGTGGAAACTCCCGCAGAGATGGATGACTGAGAATCGCGATCCCTGAAGTTGCGTGACCAGCTGCGAAGCGACCGCTGACGTCCGCCCAACGGGCGTGGGTCCCCACCGCATCTTCTGACAAGAGCCCACCCGTATCGACAATCTGCATCTCATCAGGAGGTCCGACTCGGACGGTGAACCCGGAATAACCTCGTTCGTTTTCGGATCCGCCGATCCGTACGTCGGGCAGCAGTGGCTTGAGCCGGATTGCAAAATCGACGTACTGGGTATCTTCCAGGGCATGGAAAAGTCGAATCGTCGTGATCTCCTCGACGATCGGCTTGTGTTCACCCCCCGCATCGGTTACCAGCGACGAGGTCCAGTGGGATCGTACCTTGAGCGTGGCAAAGAGTGGTCCCTGCGAAACGATCTCGGCCTGTTGCACGACCAGCAAAAAATCTTTCGTGATCCAAGGATCACCTGCCCGCTTGTCACCAATCCAAAGTTGATGCCAGGCCCAGAAAACACCGTGGTGATGTCGATGGTCGGAAGGAAAGACCTGGGTCACAACTTCTCCGTCCAGGCCCCGTAATGGATGGACAAATCCGGCGCGTTGAAATTGGCCATCCATCGTGCGGGGGGTTTTCTGGTAGAAAAGCACCGGTCGGTCGTGATCGCGAAACTCAAAACCCTCCGTTTGCGGTTCGATAACAACCTCGTCCTGCGACTCGACCGGGTGTGCCACAAGTTGGATTTGTTTCCCCAGCAACCGCTGATCCTGAATCCGGACAGCGCACCAAAGGCGGCCATCACGATCCCGCTGGGCCAGCATCTTCTTTGTCCCTAGTCGCCGGTCCCGTAACTGAAAGACTGTCGACTGCGACGCGTCGCACGGAGCATCCACCACCAGATAAGTGTACAACCCCAAGGGAAAGTGTGAAGGAACCCGGACTGACAGCTTGTGAGGCTTGCCGGCCCGTAAAACAACCGGTTCCACACAGATCAACATCAGGGTTGCAGACAGTAACAACAAAGAACGCATGGCCGTCTCTCCAAAATACTCCAACTGCTATTCATTCGAACCAGCGTCGTTCATTTTCACACGCGACACCCGTTCCATGCAAGAACTTCCGGAGAATCCTATGATAAGCTCGCGTTTTCCTTCATGATAACACCCCAGGTGGAACCGCATGAAATTCTTTGTCAAAACAGGGTAGGGAAAGATTTACGGGTTCCTGGTGAAAACCGGCATGCTGATCGAACTGCAACTGGTAACCTAAAGAAACTTACAACATGATAAGTGAACCGCCATTGCATTTGCGAAAGGCAGATTTTCTGAAATGAACGAAATGTCACCCACCATTGAGCCAGCCGTGTCCCAGGACTTCCTGCAGGTGTCGGCACTCGACCGGATCGCATGGATTCAGACCGGGCAGTCATACATTCCCGATGGTGAGCACGTCTGGCGAGTTTGGTGCGAATACGCAATGGTTCTCGTCGCCCGCCTGCGGGAAGCCAACCTGTCCGAATCGGGGAACATTGCAGGCAGCCTTGTTATGTTTCGCACCCACACCGACGAGGAGTTTCTGCACAAGATCATGGTCCACCCGGACATGCGAGGGCGCGGAATAGGGACACGGTTAATGCAGACGGCGCTGCAAAACACAACCAACTCCGTCCTGCTGACGGTGGACCCGGAGAACGCGGCCGCCGTCCAGTTGTACCAGAACTTTGGTTTTCAGATCCGCCAGCGCATCGACGGGTATTATCGCCCGCAGGAGGATCGATTTTTGATGGCCTATGAACCTGGACTGGCGTAATCCACTGCAGTGACATGCGGGTCGCCTAAGTCCTTGTTCCCTACCCACCCTCTCCAATGCAATACAGGAAGTGGTCGCTGCGCAAGAAAATCTGACTGTTGGAGATGACCGGACTAGCGTTGAAAGTACTATCGTCACTAAGCGTGTTGTGCGCGATTTGCATGAACTCCGGCTCGGCTTTCAGTACGTAAGTTCCATCATAGCGTGTCACAATGTAGATCTTGTTTTCTCCCGTCAAAGCGGATGCGTAGGGCTGGCTCGGAAATCGCTCGGAATACATGACTTCGCCATCACGAAGTCGCACACAGTACGCAACCTGGTTCCGATCACTGACCCAATACATATGGCCCGCATGAATGACCGGAGAAGAAACGTTCGCACCCGCCTTTGCTTCCCACAACCGGTGCGTCTCCGTGACGTCGCCTTCTCCACCTGCACGGACCGCGATGGCCCGCGATTGACGACCTCCAATCGCGTAGACAATCCCTTGATGTGAAATCACACTGGGACAGACGTAGTCTTGAATTCCGGCACAACGCCACAACTCTTCCCCCGTATCGGGGTTGAATCCCAGAATGTAATTTCTGACGCTGACCACCAATTCCTGTGTGTTGGCGGATAGTTGTACCAGGTGAGGCGTATTCCATGAACTGTCCATGCCAGGCACCCTCCAAACCTCCCTGCCCGTCACTTTATTCACCGACACCAGTGAACCGCTCTCCACACTTGCGTTGACAATGACCGTCTGCTTGTAGAGTACTGGCGAGGTGCCACAGCCCCATCCGTGTGTTTGGGAGCCGACATCCGCATGCCAGATCTGCTCGCCATTCAAATCAAACTTAAAAAGACCCGTCTGGCCAAAGAAAACATACAGAAATTCCCCGTCGGTAGTCGGCGTTGGACCAGCATAACCGTGATCTCGTACCCGTTCTGATTCGGGTAGTTTCGGCCGTATGTTTCGATTCCAAAGGACCTGACCATCTTCTCGGTGGATGCAGACGACGTGCAGCAACAGGTCCTCCATCTTTTCCGAGTCCGGATCAATTCCAAATCCGCTGTAGCACGTCAAATAAACCCTGTCGCCCAGAACAATCGGACTGGACGCACCGTAACCCGGTAAAGCGGTCCGCCACTTCATCTTTTCCGTGTCACTCCAGGTCACGGGCAAGTTTTTTTCGCCAGATACCCCCAGACCGCCGGGACCCCGGAATTGAGGCCAATCTGCCGCCTCAGTTTGCGTAGCCATGCTACAGGCAAGCCACAAAATCAATACCGTGCAACTTAAGCAAGTACCCTTCAATGTTTGTACCTCCGCATCAATGGCCGCATGTCACTGCTATCAACTTGTTACCCTGCCGATTATCGCACCGACCGGAGACATCATCAACCCAATTCTTCGACCCTGTGAAATTGTGTGCGGCCAAAATTTTTGACTGGAACGGAAATCCATTTGAAAACTCGCGTTGCCCGCCCGGGTTGACGCGACACACCCTACAATACCCTTTGTCGATCCGGGCAACAGGCCCGACGGGAACCAACGTGGGCACTGAGCGGACGAGAACGCAACGGGTTGCACCACACTGGCATAACCGAATCAACCCGTTGGCTCCGGTGAAATCCCTTGCAGTGCTGCATGCAAAGAGCGCGGTCCGGGTTCCATGATCTGCAGTGGCACATCGCACGTTACTTCGATTACCCACGTTCGATCCGATTCGAGGGCCTGGGAAACCGCAGGGCCAAGTTGATCCAAGGAGGTCACCCGTTGTCCCCGACACCCAAATGACTCGGCCAAAGCGACGAAGTCGGGATTCACAAGGTCAACACCAAGCGTGCGACCATAGCGTACTTGCTGCTGAAGTTTCAACACACCGTAACTGTTGTTGTTGAACAACAAGACCACTATGGGAAGCTGGAACTGGACTGCGGTTGCCAGTTCCTGACAGTTAAACAAAAAACCACCATCTCCTGAAATCACAACCACCGGACGTTCCGGCCGCGCTACTTTAGCACCAATTCCGGCCGATACACCGAATCCCAACGTGCAGAAACCCCAGGGATAGATACTGGTACGGGGTTCATACACATCAAGTAGCCGACGGCACCAGTAAGCAGCCAGCGTGAGGTCACTGACAATGATTGCCTCGCGGGGCAACGCCGACCGGAGGGTCTCCACAAGTTCGACACCTTGTGGTGCAATCTGACGGCAATCATCGACAATCTGTTGCCGTAAGCGGGCGACCTCCCCATCTCGAGCCTCCATCACTTTTATCTGCATGGCATCCAAACTTCCGTTTAGCTGCCTCAGCGACTCACGGGCATCACCCACCACAGCCACCGTCGGCGGGTAGTTGCGCCCCATCTCTTGCGGGTCGATGTCGACATGAATCAAGTTGTCTGGTAGCCGTAACGTCCACCCGACCGCTTCTTCCTCAGTGAAGCGTGTGCCCACGGCAAGCATCACGTCGCAGCCCGCAACAAACTCTCTCGCTGCGGGATGGACCATCGCGCTGCCGGCTGAGAGGGGATGATCGCCCGCAATCGCTCCTCTTCCGAGAATGGTCGTAAAGACCGGCGCCTGCAAGCGCTCCGCTAGTTCCCGCAACTCGGCACTGGCACCGCTGCTTATCAAACCTCCGCCAGCCCAGATCACGGGTCGCCGACTTTGACTCAAGAGTTGGGCCGCCTTTTCGATCGATTCCGAACTCGGTTGCCGACGGACCCAGGTGGCCGGCTCCGATATTTCAACATTGTCACTGGCATCCAAAACGTCACAGGGGATTTCCAAGGCGGCCGGGCGGGGGCGCCCTTCCTGCATTTTCAGAAATCCTTCCTGCAACATCCCCGGGATGGTGGCCACCTCGTTGGCCAAGCGGCACCATGTCGTCACGGGACGCAAACAAGCCAGCTGGTCACGACATTCATGAATGAACCCCTTCTCCTTGCCAATCATTTCGCTCGGAATTTCACTGGCAATGCAGAGTACGGGGGACGAATCACAATAGGCGGTACCCAGGGACGTGATCGCATTCAGCACTGCCGGCCCCGAAGTACAAAGACAAACTCCCACCTTTCCACTGGCCCGGGCATAGCCATCCGCCATGAATGCTGCGCCTTGTTCATGACGCGCGACAATATGGCGGATACCGCCCGCGTCTAGTAGCGCCTCGTACAAAGCCAGATTATGAGCGCCGGGTATGCCGAACACCGTGTCCACGTCATGGACTTCCAAAGCATGAACAACCGCTTCGCCACCGGTCATCTGCATCGAATCCAGCACCCTTTCCACTGGCTGCGGAACTAGCCTGCGGTGGAAGAAATTGGCCCTGCAGCGTTCACCTCACTGCTCACACCGTTGGCATAGTGGACGAAGTTTTCCGTAAACAAATCGGCGAGTTTTTTTGCCGTTTGGTCGTAGGCAGTTCCGTCGCTCCATGTGTTCCGTGGAATCAAAATATCCGCAGGCACATTCGGAACCTCGGTCACCATCTCCAAGCCAAAAAAACTGTCCGTCTGCGTGGGCGCATCCGTGAGTTGCCCGGCGTAGATAGCTGCGATGATCGCACGGGTGTGGGACAGTTGAATCCGTTTGCCAACACCATGGGGCCCTCCACTCCACCCCGTGTTGATAAGCCAAACCGCTGCGTTGTGCTGCTTGATGTTTTGCGACAGGAGGTTGGCATACTTGCCCGGATGCCAGACAAGAAACGGTCCACCAAAACAGGGAGAAAAAGTGGCCTGAGGTTCAGTGACCCCCACTTCGGTACCGGCAACTTTCGCCGTGTACCCGCTAATAAAATGGTATTCGGCCTGGGCCGGCGTCAGACGACTCACCGGCGGCAACACCCCAAAGGCGTCGCATGTCAGAAAAATAATGTTGGTTGGATGTCCGGCAACACAGGGAATCTTGACATTTGGAATGAACTCGATGGGATACGACCCGCGCGTATTTTCCGTGATGCTCGCATCGTCAAAATCAACACGGTGGTCCACCTTGTCGTAAACCACGTTTTCCAGAACCGCACCATATCGCAAGGAATCGAAGATCTCCGGTTCGGCTTCTCGCGTCAGGGAGATGGTCTTGGCATAGCACCCGCCTTCGATGTTAAAGATGCCGTTGTCCGTCCAGCAGTGCTCGTCGTCACCGATCAGCAGTCGTTGCGGGTCAGCCGACAACGTGGTCTTCCCCGTGCCGGAAAGTCCGAACAACACCGAGGAGGTGCCGGTCTCTCGATCGGCGGTCGCGGAACAGTGCATGGAGAGAACATTTTGTGCAGGCATCAGGTAATTCATCAGCGTGAAGACAGCTTTCTTCATTTCACCCGCGTACTGGGTTCCCAAAATGACCACTTCCCGACGTTCCAAACTCAGGTTGACGCTGGTCTTGGAGGTCATCCCCGTGGTATGGCTGTTGGCGGGAAAATCTCCGGCATTGTAAATAACACAATCGGGCTCACCGAACTCTGCAAGTTCGTCCCGGGTCGGACGGATCAGCATGTTGTGCATGAACAATGCATGGTAAGGCCTGGCGCAGATGACTCGAACCCTGATCCGGTAACGCGGATCCCAACCGGCAAATGCGTCGATACAATACAATTTTCCAAGTGTATTGAGGTAGTCGATCGCCCGCTCGCGATTGGTCATGAAGGTCGACTCGTCAATGCCGACGTTTACATCTCCCCACCAGACATCCCCCGCGGAATCCGCGTGCTCAACAACTCGCTTATCCTTGGGAGAACGTCCCGTTTTTTTTCCTGAATAGGCAATCAGTGCGCCCGTGTCTGAAAGAGCGGTACCCGCTTCTTCACGTAGGGCCTCCTCACATAAACCGGCTGGGGACAAGTTTCTCAGTACAGAACTAACCTGAATACCGTGGTCACAAAGATCAAACATGTTTTCAATTCGTGAACTTCTGGTGAAATGGGAAGGTGATTCTTGGATGATCTTAGTCAGTGTCGCCAACCGGGTCGCTCGTCATGTTCGCTGGAGCGCTTCAGGTTTCCGGCAAACGAAGCTTTGATGATAGCGCAAGACTCCTCGTTTGAAAAGTGCCCCGTCCCGTTATTTGTCCGTGGATTCGCCTCCGGTTCACCTGACAACTCGCCGGGAGTCCATTGATCGAAAGATCACGACTGGGCAAGATGATCACGTTCGACATGAACCACAATACGGCGGATGAGCCATCCGCCCCTAATCGTCAAGTCGCAGCGCTACCCGAATGACAATCGATTCACCAAAACACCACCGGCCCGTTGACGGAACTTGTAAACTGAAGACAGAAACTCTTTGCCAATCGTGGCACTCTGCAAAACAATACCACAGTGCAATTATTTTTCAGGCAGGAGACTATGGGACCAAAACAACTCGGTATTCTTCATCCCGGTTTGATGGGTGCATCGGTCGGTGCGGCTGCTAAGAACACGGGCGTTTCCGTATGCTGGGCATCAGAAAACCGCAGCGAGAAAACCGTGACGCGTGCCGCAATGGCAGCATTCGAAGATGTGGAGACGGTGGCAAACCTGGTTGGTAACACCGAAATTATTATCTGTGTCTGTCCCCCCGCGGCGGCAACCACCGTCGCTGAAGAGGTGGCACGTTGCGGCTTCCGGGGAATCTATGTCGATGCAAATGCTATTTCTCCCGCGAGGTCCGAAAGGATTGGCACAACCGTTCAATCTGCGGGGGCCAAATTCGTTGATGGGGGGATTGTTGGTGAACCTGCCTGGAAAGCCGGGACGACCCGTTTGTACCTCTGCGGAAGCCAGGCTCCGTTAGTTTCTGCATGTTTTCGTGAAAGCAATCTTGAGCCGTTGATCATTGATGCGCCTCCCGGCGCCGCCTCAGCGCTGAAGATGGCCTACGCTGCCTATACAAAAGGAACCACCGCGCTGCTAACAGCCGTCTTGGCGGTCGCTGAACATGAGGGAGTTCGTAGTCATTTGCAACATGAGTGGTCCTTGTCACAAACGACCCTCTCCCAGGAAGCCGTCGCACGGGTTTGTAAAAACACGTTCAAAGCCTGGAGGTTCGAAGGCGAAATGCGAGAGATTGCGGCCACGTTCTCTGCAGCAGGATTGCCCGATGGTTTTCACGACGCGGCATCAGAGATTTTTCGAAGACTGTCGAATTTCAAAGGTGCTGTGGAAGCTCCCCTCCTGGAAGACGTGATCGAGTCTTTGTTGACACCACCCAGCCCTGATTGAACCGATCCAGATCCCGCGAACCTGAAACATAAAGGCTGCCTGCGCAGGAAACAAAAAGTTGGTTTCACCACGGGCAGAAGAAAAAACAACCGTTCAGATGCAAAACAAATCGAGCACGGTTTTGACAGCACCATGGACCGGTCTGCTTTCGGGATCTTGCTGTCCATCAGAAAAACAGGCTGCGCGCGGTGGGCAATAGGTGTTAGAATTCATAGCATGGTTATTCGACGTTTTGCAACTCGAACTGTGGCTTGTGTAGTGTTCTGCATGGCAAGCGTTGTAAGCACTTCTTTAGCAGAACAGCATGCGGTTGATTTTGCAGCTGCCCGGGAAAGCCATTGGGCCTACCGCGCCGTCATTTCACCGCCGGTTCCAGTGGTGCCAGGAGCACCAGCCGGGTCCTCCAAGATCGACCAGTTCATTCTGGCAGCACTGCATGAGACTGGCTTGCAGCTTGCTCCCCCAGCCGATAGACAAACACTTCTCCGACGAGCCACATTTGATCTGATCGGATTACCACCTACCCAGGCACAGGTTCAGGATTTCCTGAACGACAAGTCGCCGGATGCATTCGCCAAGGTGGTCGACCGACTGCTCAATTCGCCACGCTATGGCGAACGATGGGGGCGACACTGGCTCGATTTGGCCCGCTATGCCGACACGCATGGCGGGGCACCGGTCGACGTGGTTCGGTTTCCATTTTCCTACACTTACCGTGACTATGTCATTGCTGCGTTAAATAGCGATCTACCCTATGACCGGTTTGTCCTGGAGCAGATTGCCGCCGACCAGTTGGGCCTGGACAGAGATTCCCGCCCTCTGGCTGCGCTCGGATTTCTGACCGTGGGACGCCGCTTTCGCAATCCTCATGACACGATTGATGATCGGATCGATGTGGTGACACGGGGATTGATGGGGCTGAACGTCACCTGCGCCCGTTGCCATGACCATAAATTTGATGAGATTCCCACGGAAGACTATTATTCGCTCTACGCCGTGTTTTCCGGCGACAGTGAACCGGACGATTTACCGTTGCTGGGCAGCCCGCAAGATACACCCGAATATCGAGAGTTTCAGCGCGAACTCGGGCGTCTCAAAAGCGTACGTGACAACACCCTGCGTGATCACAATCAAGTGCTGCAAAATCGGCTGCGAATGCAGGTCGGAATGTATTTACGAGAGCTTGTAAAAGAAACTCCGGAACAAGACCTCTCCACGATCTTTCTTTCCTATCGGACGGAAGACGTGCGACCGGCCATCCTCAACCGCTGGCGCAACTACCTGACCAAACAGGGAACCAAAGACGATCCGGTGTTCGGGCTGTGGCATCGTTGTTTGAAGTTATCCCCGGACGACTTCAAAACACGCAGTGCAGAAATCATTGCCCAGATGCGGGCAGAAAACGGCGAAGATGGCCAGGACCCTGACAAGTACAACGCCCCTCCCGGCACCGCTCCCCGTTGGAATCCGCGCGTCTTGGATGCAATGGCTGCTCGTCCGCTATCTTCCATGTTCGATGTCGCGAATGTTTATGGTGAACTTTTCACCACCATCCAACAAGAATGGATGCAGGGATTGTTGGACATGGCGCTGCAGGCGTTGCCGGATGCTCCCTATATTGGCGATCACGATCCGCGGTATGTGTTTCTCAACAGCCCCGTGAATCGACAGTTGCGATCACACCTGCAGGCCGCAGGAACTCCGACGGTGATCGCCTACAAATCGGCCAGGGACCTGCTCAACAGGACCTATCGAGATCGCGTGGTAGGAAAGGAAACGGAGGTGCATGACCTGTACCTTCAATCTGAATTCTCCCCACCACGCGCGATGACGCTGGCCGAAAAAGAAACTACGGGCCCTCAGCACGTTTTTTTACGCGGCAGTCCTATCAACCGCGGCAGGCTGGTGCCAGCACGGTTTCTCGGAGTCTTAACTGAGGGCGAGAGGGTCATTTTCTCGGATGGCCATCGCCGCCTGGATTTAGCGCAAGCGATCGTGGATCCGGACAATCCTTTAACGAGCCGGTTTCTGGTGAATTGGGTTTGGAGGCACCACTTCAGGCGGGGGCTGGTGCGCACAGCGGATGATTTTGGAACGCGTGGCGAGTTGCCGACTCATCCTCAACTATTGGATTACCTCGCGACAAGCTTCGTGCAGAACGACTGGTCCTTAAAACAGCTTCAACGACAAATCATGTGTTCAACCGTTTATCAACAAAGCTCCAGCCACGCAGAAATGCAAATGCAAATTGCCGCATCCGTGGATCCTGAAAACCGATTGCTCTGGCGGATGCCTCCCAAACGGCTGGAACTAGAAGCCATGCGTGATGCCATGCTCAGCGTGGCGGGTGTACTGGATACCTCCATGGGCGGGAGGCCCGTCAATTTATTTGCAGAGCCATCCGTTCCACGGCGCAGTATCTACGGGTTTGTTGACCGTGATGTGATCGCTTCCTTGTTCAGCACGTTTGACATGGCCGACCCGAGTAGCTGCACCGCCACGCGCCCGGAAACCACGGTGCCTCAACAAGCCCTGTTTGCACTTAATTCCACGTTTGTGCTGGAACAAGCCGACTCGTTGGCAACATCCACGCGCGGCAAGCAGCCAACGGGTGACTCCGAGCGGGTCCGTCGACTCTATCACCGTGTTTACGCACGGGATCCTGATCCAGACGAATTGGCCATCGCATTGCAGTACATCCACGCGCAGTCCGCCGATGCTAAACTGGACGGCTGGACGAAATATGCACAAGTGCTCCTGGCTGCCAATGAGTTCATGTTTATCGACTGATGTTTTTCTCCGAAACAAACGCCATGCATGACGCCATCAAGAGAGAGTCCTCACCGCTGGTCCCAGCATTCTCCCGACGGGACCTGTTGCGCCGCAGCGGGACCGGATTCGGCGCGCTGGCCCTTGCGGGCCTGGTCGGCCAGGAGACGATGGCGGCATCCCGGACTGGTACTGCCGTAGAACTGCCGACAACCGCGAAGGCCCCTCACCACGCGGGACGTGCCAAACACGTGATTCACATCTATTTGAACGGTGGCATGTCTCAGGTCGACACATTCGACCCCAAGCCCGAACTCACCCGACGCGCGGGACAAATGCTGCCGTTTACCAACCTGCAAACCGAACGTCGCACCGGGACGGCATTGGCTTCGCCGTTTCGTTTTTCCAGACATGGCCAAAGCGGCATCGAAGTCAGCGAGATTTTTCCGTATTTAGCGCAATGCGTTGACGATCTGACGGTCGTTCGCTCGATGTACGCCGAACTTTCTAATCACGAATTGTCCTTGATGTTGATGAACTGTGGCGATCAACGGCTCGTGCGACCCAGTATCGGATCCTGGGTGACTTACGGCATGGGAACCGAGAATGAAAACATGCCTGGATTTGTCGTGCTTTGCCCGGAAAACCTTCCCGTGGCGGGAGCCGACAATTGGCGAAGCGCCTTTCTTCCCGGAATTTATCAGGGAACTTTAGTGCATACCAAGAACTCCTCACCGGAAAAACTCATCGAGAACCTGCGCAACAAATACCTGGCTGCGGCGGAACAGCGTGACCAGCTCGACCTCCTGCAGACGCTCAACCGACGCCACTTGGAAGCTCGCCACAACGAAGCCGCACTGGAGTCCCGCATTCACTCCTTTGAATTGGCCTATCGCATGCAACTGGAGGCGATTGACGCCTTTGACACCCAGCGGGAGCCGGAACACATTCAACGTCTGTATGGTGAAGGAGTCCAGAATCGACAGCTGCTCATCGCGCGGAGGCTGGTCGAACGCGGTGTCCGATTTGTCCAGGTGTGGCACGGTACCCTTCAACCCTGGGACAGCCATTCCGACATCCAGACGGCACATCGCACGGTGGCCAGCCAATGCGACCAGGGGCTGGCGGCGCTGATCATCGACCTCAAGCAGCGCGGAATGCTGGACGAAACGCTGATTGTGTGTTCGGGCGAATTTGGCCGCACACCAACCGTCGAAATGAACACCTCCGGAGGTGGGGGAACTTTGGGTCGCGACCACAATCATTGGGGATTTAGTTTGTGGATGGCCGGAGGCGGCATCCAGGGTGGCAGGGTTTACGGCGCCACGGATGAGTTCGGTTTCCAGGCCGTCGAGAATCCTGTTTCCGTCCACGATCTACACGCGACCATGCTCCACCTGCTGGGCTTCGACCACGAACGTCTCACTTACCGCCACGCGGGACGTGATTTCCGTCTTACGGACGTCCATGGTCGCGTCGTGACCGATCTCTTTGCGTGACCTGACGCTGCTGTTAGAAGTCCCTTGCAAACTTTGACCGTCTGCTCGATCCACCGGCAGTTGCTGCTCACCTCACGCATGGATTGGAACAACTGGAGCGTCACTGAGGCCGGGCTGCCATCTCCAACAATGGCTTTAAGTACACACCGCTCCGACTGACGGCCTCCTGAATCGGCATGACATTGGCAAACGCCTGATGCACCGTGACATAGCCACTGTAATGCAAGTCCTGCAATCCTGTGAAAACGTCCTGGAAGTTGACTCCTCCTTCATCCCAAAGGCCAATCGGATCGAACCCCACTTCGCCCCGAGTCCAAGTCTTCGCTTTTATCGGGCTCTCCGGATTGGGATGGTGATTCTGCACGTAAACGTTGAACAAATACGGCTCCAGCTTGCGAATCGCGTGGTAATCGTAGTCCTGTCCCGCCAGCATCCAATTGGCAGGCTCGTAGATGATCCCGAAATTCTGTCGTTTGACTTTCTTCAACACACGTAAGGACCCTTCCACCGTTTCAAAAAGGCTTGCACAATGCGATTGATGGGCCAGACGCACATCTCGTTCACGCGCTTCATCACAGGCCTTCTGCGCCCAGCGAATGTCTTGATCTTTTTTCATGCAAACGCGAATTAAATCGGCACCAAATGTCTCGGCAAGATCAAGGTAAGGCGTAATGTTCCGCAGGCACTCCGGACCCTGTTGGTCATTTCTTGGTATAGCAGTATCACCCGTCACCATTGACACTCGCAGTCCGGCCGCCCGGATCTTGCCGCTCAGCTCACGAACGACATCTTGCGGTGTCTGAATGCCGGCTTGTGAGGCCCGCATACAAAGCGCCTGGTAGCCGTTGTCCTTCGCCAGACGGATCAACTGCTCCAGAGACATGGTGGACTTGTCTTTTGACGACATTGTCTCGGCCACGCGAACAGAGAGAGACAGCTTCATTCCGGATGGGCGACTTTCAGCCACTTCGGGTCGGGCCGCTGTGGATTTGCCACAAGCAAACCTTCCGACGATGATTCCCGTCGCTGCCATCCGCGAGGAAGTGCTGACAAATTTACGGCGAGTTATTTTCTGCATCATGAATACGTCTCACGCAGGGTACAAAAGATCGCACACACAAAAGCGGTAGAGTGAACCAACCTCTGATGCCTTCAAAAATTGGCGGATGCCTGTTGTTATTATCGCCCTGTTGTTATTATCGCAATGCCCGATGCAACCAGCAAAGCCTCTCATTTTCAATTTGATGAAGTTTTGTTTCACCGCGCCCTGCACAACTTCTTTGCAACGCACCTGTTACCACGGCCCAAGTACCAAGAACGCTTTCGGAACAATCTTCATCGACTCCCCGTGTCTAGGCAGTTACCAATGGCGTGTTTGCATGGACGAAAATACTGGTAGTCAGCTCTTCTTGCCGGTATCCGGAGGGCCCTTCTTGGTATGCCGATTACTCTGAAACCCATCTCGGGTTCGGCTCCCAAACCTTTACATGCGGAAACCCAACTGGAGTTGGTGACTGCATCCCGGGTTGGCCGCCATTTCTACCGTCAATCAGACAAACCGACCTACAGACAGAAAACCCGGATTACATACAGAGCACCCTCTTCTGCATATTTTCCGGTGGCGTTCCACTACCTGGCCGGGGCTTCCTTCGAAAATTGATTGTCTTCGCTCTCCGCTGCCATCCGCTGCCAGTGATGCTCCGGTTTCCAGCCAAGCAATTGCTTCAGCTTCGAACAATTCACCAAGCCGGTCCTATCAGGAAATTCTCCGCGGAAGTCCGTGACATGTGAATAAAATTTTCGAAGCAGTTCCTGCGTCGGAGTCGGGACACACACATCGTCGGCAGACACGTTAAAGACTTCGAACCCGTCTCTCTCCGATGCAATCCAAGCCAGGCACGCCGAGGCGACGTCTCGTGCGTCCACGTACGACCACAACGCGTCTACGGCAGCTTCATCACTTGTCGTGAATTTTCTAAATCGCCACTCGTACGATCCTTCGTAGACAATACGCTGGGGGCGCAGCCCGGCAACGGCCATCCCGTGCCAACGAACATAATGCGACGCGAGCGTGTCGAGATTCTGTTTCACAGCGCCGTAAATGCTTGTGGGCAGCGCGGGCGAATCTTCATCAATCGGCAGGTAGGCCGGTTGAAGAAAGTCGCCGTAGACCTGAGGGCTGCTGGCCATGACCACTCGCGGAATTCCCAGATTGGCTGCTGCCTGCAGAACGTGATACCCGCCCAACGCTAAATTTCGATAGGCCGTTTCCCACGAGGTCCACGAATCGGTCGGCAAACTGCCAAAGTGGACAACAGCATCAGCCCCGGCAAATGCGTCATGCACGGCTCCGCCATCCTGCAGATCAAGCTGCAAATAGTCTGTTTCCCAAACGCCACATGGTTTCAAATCGATTCCCAGCACGTCGTAACCCGCCTCTCGAAAGACCTTGACAATCGAGATGCCCGTGCCACCCTTGGATCCTGTGACAACAACCTTTTGCATGGTTCCCAGTCCTGTAGATGCTTGGTGCGTCAAAAATACCCTGACCGCCGTTTATCGTATCGGATCCCATATCATTCGACAACGAACCCGGACTATCTTGCTCTTCGCCGTAACCACTCGGCGGTCCCCGCTACGTTCTGTAAGGCCCCTTAATTCATAGTATCAAATCGGTAGAATGAGTTCGAAGAACAAAACCAGGAACCAACATCGCTCAGAACACGTCATCGGAAATCCACCCATGGCATTCCTGGGTGCCACTGAAAAACTATTTCTCCAAAATCTCGGCAGCAAACCATTCCATCGACAACAAGTAGCCGTCGCGGGGCGTGAACATTCAGGATCAATTCTCAAGCAACCACCACACAGAACCAGGATATTTTCCCATGCAGTTAAAAACTCGAATGCACCAACACCTCGAAGCTGGACAAACTGCCGGCGGCTTCGGATTTGCATTGAACTCACCAGAGGCAGTGGAGTTTCTACTACAGAACGCCAAGCCTGACTTCATCGTGATCGACGCGCAACATGCGCCGATCACACCGGCTGATGCGGCCCACTTGCTACGGGCAGCGCAGTCAACAGATCCATTGGCGACACCCATCGTACGGGTTCCCTGCCATGATATCTATTGGATTCAGCAAATGCTGGATTTGGGTTACATGGGGTTGATCGTACCGCTCTGCGAATCGGCAGAACAGGCCCGCGCACTGGCCCAAGCCACTTACTACCCGCCACAAGGATTGCGATCGATTGCAGGAAGCATTCGAGCCAACATGTATGATCAATACATCGAGCAGATTAACGAACACGTTCTGCTGCTGCCTCAGATCGAATCCCGTGGCGGATTGGAAAACGTAGAAGACATCGTCGCCGTCGAGGGTGTGAGTGGCGTCTTGCTTGGACCGGCCGACCTGAGTTTTGATTGCGGGTGGCGAGAGCATACTGCTGAATTGTGGTCCTACCCACCATTCGTCGACGCGGTCAGTCGCATCCGAGCAGCGTGTGACAGTCATGGAAAATTGCTGGCCACGATGGTTGGCGGTGAAGCTGTGTTTCACGCGCAGCAGGCCGGCACCAGGTTTATCTGTACCTCGGTAGACACGGGTGCGTTGCGGACCGGCGTGGCGACTGAAACCAACGCCACCATCGAGCGTCTACACACCGAGTCGGGTGCTTGATCACCTGTCTGCGGGCTGTGCTCGATGTAAAAATCGCTGGCCGGCGGGTCGCAGATTGACAGGACCTTGCGTATACTTTGTTCGGTCCGGCCCTATCAAGGAGCCCCGCAAATTCTTGGCAGACGGTGATGCGATTGACTGTAGGCCCGTCACTCATTTGGACATAGGAGCTTTTAACCGTGACGCTCTCTGCCAATAAGGTCTATCAAGGCGACTGCATCCAACAACTCGCGAAGGTCAAGCCAGCCAGTGTCGACCTCGTTTTTGCGGACCCGCCCTTCAACATCGGTTATGAATACGATGTTTACCAAGACCAGCGCTCGCAGGATGAATACCTGAGTTGGTCCCGGGAATGGATGGCAGCGGTGAGCAATGTGCTCAGGCCATCCGGCGCGTTTTGGCTGGCAAGCGGAGATGAGTTCGCCGCGGAGTTGAAACTAATCGCCCAAAATGAGGTCGGGCTGACCTGTCGCAGTTGGGTGATCTGGTATTACACATTTGGCGTGAACTGCGTGCAGGCCTTCAGCCGTTCTCACACGCATCTCTTTCACTTCGTGAAGGACCCCGGTAACTTCACGTTTAACAACGACAATCCAGCGGTTCGCGTGTTGTCTGCAAGACAACTCGTCTACGCGGACGGCCGTGCTAACTCAAAAGGTCGGCTGCCGGATAACACCTGGATATTGCGCCCGCAGGACACCCCTGAAAGTGGGTTTGATCCATCGCACGACACGTGGTTTTTCTCTCGCGTTGCCGGCACGTTTAAAGAGCGAGAAGGTTTTCACGGCTGTCAAATGCCGGAACAACTGCTGGGGAGAATCATACGCGTTTCCAGCAACCCGGGCGAGCTGGTGCTGGACCCCTTTGCCGGTAGCGGAACAACCCTGGCAGTGGCAAAAAAATTGGGGCGCCAATGGTTGGGAATCGAGCTATCACGAGATTACGTCAGCAAGATTAAAAACCGCGTGAATGAGTGCCGTGGCGGCGACCCGCTTGATGGGCCCGTAGACGCACGCAAAAGCGCACCGACAACATCCCGTGGTAAGAGCAAGGTCCGTTTACGAAACGGCCGGCCGGTGCCCCAGCTTGATGAAGAGACGGAACGTGGAATCATCGCTGCTTTCCAGGCAACGTGCGACGGTCATTCCACGGATTTCATGTTGTGCGAACCGGAATTGAATGCAAATTTTGTGAATGCCTGCCAGGAGAAGGCGATCCCCGGCGATGCGTATGCTTGGAATCGCTTGTTGTTAAGAATCAGAAAGTCCGGAAAACTTCCCAAAGCCCGGCAGGCGCGCAGCCGGTTAACGTTTTCCGAAATGGACCCGTACAGTGCAGCCAGCGAGGTAGCCATGCACTTGCTAAGTCTTGACTTTGGCCTCACCTTCGACGAAATTCTGTGTGGACCCCAGACCGCAGTCCAGTTCGACCATCTCGCCAAAGAATTCACCACCGGATATACCCCGTTTCAATACCGCTGGGCAGCGCTCTCAATCCGCAAAAGAGCCCAGAAATCAAAATCGTTAGCCGTCAAACACTTTGGAGATTGGCTGGACCAGGAGTTGCCCCGGTCCTTGCCGCTGTCACGATGTGCTTCCACAAAATACGAACAGCCCGGTGTGTACATCGTCTTGAATCACAATCAGCCACTCTATGTTGGCGAAACGACCAACGTCAAACTCCGGGTGGAGCAGATGCTCGACGACCAATGTGGCTGGGTGCACCTCGGACCACGATCCGTGAAAATCATTTCCACTAGCAACCATGCAATCCAACACGGACTGCAGTCCATTCTTATTCAACGGTTGAATCCCCTTTTCAACTCGCGTTTATTGCTTCCGGAGTTTAAAGTTTCCCCTGAATTTGCAACAAGCGGGTAGGCTCGCGAGGACGGGTGTTGAACGGGAAGAAAACAAACACACCCCATTCACGCCGGTGGAAGTAATTGGTTCCATGTGACCTGCCGCCGCACCGCCGGGCGGATCAACCCGGACCACCGTGGAGGAAGTCAAATGGCGATGATTGATCTTGTGGGGTGGACAGGAGCCGCTTTGGTGCTGGTGGCGTACGGTCTGGTGTCGCTCAATAATAATGTAGAAGCGCGGTCCTATCTGTTTCAGCTGCCAAATCTTCTTGGCGCTCTTTTCTTACTTGTTAACACGGCAGCGAAAGGGGCCTATCCTTCGACGTTTGTCAACGTTGTTTGGATTGGAATCGCAACCGTTACGCTGGTTAGACCCGGCCACCGCCAGGATGAACACACCTCCAACGGATCCGACAGTTGAGGTAGGTCCGGTTTGCCTCTGACGCCGCGGCGGCGGTCTCGTTAAACACGATGCTTTTCTTCCGGCTGGTTGCCGTGAGTTTTCCTTGTTGATTGAAAACGCGGGACCCTTTGACAAATGCTGACCTCGGAACCTAGTTTCTAACACCTCTCAACGGTATCATTGATGCGTCATGCCACTTGCCTGGCCACATAAACCGACCCACATCCTGGGCGTCTAAATTTTCAGGGCCGCAGGAAATGCGATGCAACAACCACCTACTCGGCGAAGTTTTTTGAAGGCCTCGGGTGCTGTGACTCTGGGCGCGTGGTCGGGGACTGGACCTCGAAAGGCCGCAGCGAACCGGTTGTCCCTGGACGAACCGGCCACACTCACTGAACTTCGCGCTAAGGCCATACATCGCAAGAGGCGGCTCATCTTCAACAATGACGGTGGCGACATCGAACATGCGTCTACCGTCGACGCGTTGATGGCACAACGAAACCGGCCTGTGCTTGGCACCCAAGTGGATAGCATCTTCTACGGAACCGGCAACACCACGATGTTGACCTGCCTCAGCCAAGTGGCCGAGGTCTACTCCGAATTCGGAGGCCCCTGGGCAGACAACATTGCCGCACTCAAGAGTGCCGGACACGATACGTTGGCGGCAACGGTTGACTTCTGTCAAGAAAATCAGCTGGAAATTTTCTGGACGCATCGCATGAACGATGTCCATTGCTCTTCACCGGACGCGGAGTGGCTGCTCTGCCGGTGGAAGCGCGAACACCCCCAGTACTTGATGGGTACTCGTGAGGACCGTGATCGGTCTATCGGACTAAAATCACCCAGGTACTGGTGGTCCGCCCTGGACTACGAACAGCCCGAGGTTCTGGACTACATCTGCCGTATCCAGCAGGACATCTGCAGCCGATACGGTATTGACGGTGTCGAATGTGACTACTTTCGCACCCCTTTGTTGTTCCGTCCAAATCTGGATTACCAACCCGTAACGGCGGCGCAAGTGGAGATTTTAACCAACTTTCAGCGACGTTTGAGGAAAATTCATCTTCAGGAGGGAACCAGGCGCGGGCGACCGATCCTCACTGCGGCTCGTGTGCCCGGAACACCCGAGGCCTGTCGTCATGTGGGAATTGACATTCAACGTTGGCTCGAAGAAGGGTTGCTGGATCTGCTCACGGTAACCGGCGGCTACCTGCCTTTCACCGAACCCGTGGACCAAATCATTCGGATGGCCCACCAGGCAAAAGTTCCCGTCTACCCGTCCATCAATACACCGTTGATCCTCCGAAGACCAAAGCAGCAGCTTGAAGCGTTGCGCGGTGCCGCGTCCAACATGTTTCACGCGGGTGCCGACGGCATCTTGTTGTTTAACCACTTCCGCCCGGATTTTCCTGCCACGGATGCCAGCCAACTCATGGACATCGGCTCTCCGGAAACCTTGGCGGGGAAAAACAAGTGGTTTGTGATCGACAGCGGACGCTGGGAAAAAGGATGTTATTCACAGGGCATCTCCCAATCACACGTGTTGCCGCAAGCCATTCCTGCTGACGGCGCGCCCCTGGTCGTGCAGCTACCGATTGGTGACGATTTGGCCGCCGCCGATCGCAACGGGAGTCTGGCAAGCGTCGTACTCCAGATTCAACTCAGTGATACCACGGTGGCCAAGTCGATAGAGATTCGGCTCAACGGGCAAGAATTGACAGCCGTCGAGAATGCGACGGAACCACAGTGGCTTGAATATCATCCGCGGGCCACGAACTTGAGTTGGGGACTTAATGAAATTTCCATTCGCGCCAAAAAAGGACTGCCTGGAAAGACAATACTTGCCAACTTACAACAGGTGCAGTTGCCGGTCGTTTATAAATAACACCCTTCAACAACTTCGGAATGCTCATCGACCTGGTCAAGGATTCACGGGGCACATTCCAGCGGTCATGGTGTCCGGAATAATCGGACCTTCGAGTTAGAAATCCGGCACGGCCACACTAACAGGGAATTTCTTCGACTGCTACGGTGTACCACATCTTGATCGTCCTTTGTGTTCACCCCCTCTTCAGGAGTTATTAACATTCATGGCAAGTCATTGGGTCCTAGCACTCGAACAGTCCCAGAATCTGGATGTGACGCAGGGGTCAATCACTGCAACCGCAACCGCGCTGAAAAACGGTGCCGATCTGCGCCTGTTCATGGATGCCCACACCTACGAGGAGACGCTCTATTTCCAGCAGACCTATGCCGGAGAAGGTGACGCTTTTGCCGGACTGATGACTCATCATCACTCTTATGTTCACCGGGGATCTCTCACGGATGAACCGTATTTCAGCCTCTTCAAATATGATGTTTCAGGATCTTTTTCGTTGCTCAAGTGGATGCTGGACAATCGTGTATTCGACGACAGCCAGGCGTACCCTTACGGTGTTTATCGCTGGTATGTGTATGATCGTTGGCGAGTTGTATATGAACACGATGCAGAGGGCAACTGTGTGACCGGAGATTTGGACGAATTGAAGAACTCCATCCGGGAAGGCCGCAGCCTCAAGGTGGGAGTGAAACAGCTGTTTGGTATCCAGGATGATGACCCAAGTGGTCCCCAACACATTTCCTTTTTTAACATCATGCAACCCTTGATTGAAAATGGGCATGCGGGAGCAAACTGCGACTTGATTCTCAGCAGTGCACCGCGCTGGCCATTCTCCTGGAAGGACGGCTTAACACTCGGCGTGGTTTGGCCGTGGACATCGGGCAAGATGATCTGTAATCTGGTTGAGCCAGGACATCTTCCCTTTCGCCGTACCACCGTTCGTCGCGCCATGCAGTGGCTGGTAGCCGAGGACGCCTAAAGAAATATCCGGGAAATCCCTTCGCGCAAATCGTCAACAGCAGCGCAACGGAGTACACCGGTCATCAGAACCCGCTGGCAGGTGCGCAGACGGCCGAATCCGGCTTCAGGCTATTCTCCGAATCCAAACACCGACTTGAAATTTATTTTCGAGTTGCCCTGGATCGGTTTCCAAACACGTGCCAATAATATAGTTCTTGGCACCGGAATGTTGCCGACAAGTTGACCCACGCTACTGATGATGCTAACCAGGAGTGCTTTTCATCATGGACGTTTATTCGGACTCAATGTACGACCGGCGCCGTTTTTTGCAACGGTCAGCGACGTGGAGTGGAGGAGTATTTGCCGGAACCGGATTGGCCGAATCCGCAATCACTTCCCCCAAGCCACACCGTCCTAAAGTCGCCTGTCTGTGTACCGTGCTGCGACCTTTGTCACACGCGCACGTGCTGCTGGAAAATTTCCTGGAAGAGTATCCCTTCAACGGGAAGATGGTCCGTCCCGAAGTAGAGATCGTCTCGCTGTGGGGAGATCAAATCGACGACGACTCCAAGATGGCTCACGAGGTCTCTCGCGACTACAACATTCCGATCTATAAAACAATCGACGAGGCGCTTTGCCTGGGCGGAAAGGAACTGGCCGTCGATGCCGTACTGGCAATCGGCGAGCACGGAACCTATCCCCTTTATCGCGAGTGGGTCAATGCATGGCCACGGAAACGTTTCTTCGACGAGAGCGTGGCTGTGATGAAGCGTTCCGGACGGTTCGTACCGTACTTCAACGACAAGCATCTTTGCTACCGCTGGGACTGGGCCAAAGAGATGTACGATACCGCGAAGAAACTGGGCATCCCCCTCATGGCGGGCAGTTCGGTCCCGTTCGCCCAGCGGCTTCCATCTTTGGAATTACCACCGGGTGCTGAAATCGCCGAAGCGGCGGCAATTCACGGTGGACAATTTGAGAATTACGGGATCCATGCAATGGAAGCGTTGCAATCGATCGTCGAGTCTCGCAAGGGAGGTGAGACCGGCATCTCCCAGATTGAAGTCCTGTATGACGATGCATTCTGGGAGGGTGCGCGCAGCGGCAAATGGCCCTTTGAACTGGCCGCCACCGCCATGCAGCTGGAAACGGGCCAACCGTTCACCCTCGATACCAAGATTCAAGACCCACCCGCTTATCTCGGCTGGGCCAAAGCCGAATCACACGGATGGGTGATCACCTACAAAGACGGCACACGGGGTTACGTGTTGAAAATCGGTGCCAATTCCCTGCGTTGGAGTTTCGCTTGTCGTCTCAAGGGTGAAACCCAAGTTCAAGCCACGCAGTTCCACCCGGGACCGTGGAAACTTCGAAATCTGTTCAAGGCGCTCGCGCGTGCCATCCAGCATTTTTTCATCCACGGTCAATCACCACACCCCGTGGAACGCTGTCTGCTGGCAAACGGAGCGACTCTTGCAGCCGTGGATGCCTACGAGTTAGGTGGTGGCCCGCTAGCCACACCCCATCTGGAATTTGGGTACACTCCGCTAGATTTTCGCGAGTTTCGAGAAATGGGTGAGTCGTGGAGAACCATCACGCCCGAGGGCACGCCCGAACCACCCGGCATCGCGCCGGTGTTCAAGTCGTCTTGAACGATCTGACAAGGGCAGCAATCTGACAGTTCTCCGGGACTGCGCAACACGGTGCTCCGACTAATTACCCGTCGCCTCCAACTTGGGCGGTAGGGGGAGCCAACGCGTAGAATGTAAATTGCGGTGTCTGAAACGGTTTGTAGTCGGAATCCCCGCCGTCTATGTTGAAACGTATGACCAATGGGTAGCAAAGATGTGGATTGCTGATTTTGTCAAAGCGGTCCGTCTGAGATTGGTTGTAAGTGGGAACCTCCTGAAAAACGAGACGCGTTTCACACAACTTCAATGCGCGCCCACCGCGTATGGCTGATACCATCTGTCGTACCGAAAAAATAAGTGAGCAGGGTATCGTCCTGCAAACGAATTCCATCCGGACGACCAAATCCTATCACCAGGTTCCGAGCGAGCGACGTATCCTGCCCGGGGAAACCGACGGTCGTTTCCAGGGCCGGATCAAACACGGTGATTTGATTCTCCGTATCGAAATTTGAAAGGTCTTCGGAGATCGCCAGTTTAATTCCCTGACCTGGGTCCGTACGATCGTTGTACAATGCGGCAACCCGGCCGTCCGCCAAAGGTATGGGTGAGCACACCTGTCCCCGCAAGTTCGTAGCGACAGGTTTCGACCACGTTTTTCCCCGGTCGTCCGAAACGGACCAGTGATTATTTCGGTCTGTCTCATTTTCCAGATCCAAAACCCAGAACATCGTGTAAATCCTCCCGTCATCCAGGAGCGAGTTGCGTTGGTCCGCATAAAACATTTTTTCTTCAGGATCGGAAGCCACCACGGTGAAATCGTCCCACGTCTGACCCTGGTCGCGCGAGAACACGGCGGCCGACATACAACTACCGTTCCCTGCGCCACCCGTGGTTTTCATACACTCTATCGGAAAGAGCCAGCAATCATCGGCCAGCAGCATCACCCTTCCGGTTTGATGACAACTGATTTTGTTTCGGTCGACATCCGGACGAATGATGCGCGGTGACGACCAACTATTCCCCTCGTCTTCGGATTCAAACCAAAGAATCTCTGTTTTTTGTACCGAGCCGTCGGGGTTGAATAAGGAATCGCCGGCAAACAAAAAGCGGTTGGCTTTCAAGTAGAGCCTCGCACCAACTCCTTTGCATATTTGCGGTGTACGATAAGCCCACTTGTCCGCTCGAAGTTGTTCGTTGAAACACCCTTGACTTCGCCACGGTTTTCCCAAGGAGTCTGTACGTAACAACTCAATCTGGTTGTCCGACGAACCGAGATCGCTTCCGATATGCTGTGCGGCCATCAAGGACCCGTCCGCGAGAGGCGTAATCACCGGACAATAAGCGCCGTGTTCCGTGGAGTGCGAAACGGTGCCTTCGGCGATGGTCTTCATCGCTGTTGCCTCGGGGGATCTGACAATATCCAACGCTAGTGCAGGCACCCCCGCCCGCGGCAAACAGCCGAAGCGACTGTGCCGCAACGTTCATTCGAGTGCCTTGGTCTTTCAAATGTCGGTTACACTCTAGCGGATTAGAATATTCATGGAAGTCGTCTTTAGTCCGTAGCCTGTGATCCTTGATCTTCGGAAATCCTCAAGAGGAAGAAACCCGGACTCAAACATCGTGAGATGTGTGCCTGAACACGAGACGCTCGTAGTGTAGAATAATTAGCTCCCTTTTCCCTGGTATGGAAACTTCGGAAGATGCGGGGAATCGCTTTTCCCGTTGATTCAAGAGCGTGATGAGTCTTCCAATCAACTTGTTGAGCCAAAGCAATGTGAACAGGCAAGTCGTAGAAGCTATCATGGCGGGTCTCTGCACACGAAGCCCGAAACCACATCAGCAAACGTGGAGGAGTTATGAACATTCGTTGGATTTTCGCGCTCCCGGTTGCCCTGGCCTTGACACCCTGCTACGGCGAACAGTTCCGTGTGAACGGTCGGACGTTCACTGTCCCGGATGGATTCACGGTGGAACTGGCTGCTGAACCGTCCCTGCTGAAGTATCCGATCTTTGCAGACTTTGACGAACAGGGAAGGTTGTATGTGTCCGAAGCCTCCGGCATTCTGGACTGGCGGAAAACACAACCCGCCGAGAGCAGCGAAAATTGGCACCGCATGCTCCGCCTGGAAGATACCGACGGTGATGGTCGGTTTGATCGGAGCAGCGTCTTTGCCACGTTCAAACGCCCACCCCAGGGCAGCCAGTGGTTGGATGGATCGCTTTACGTCGCTTCGCCACCGTTCATCTGGAAATTAACCGACACGGATGGTGATGGTGTCGCCGACGTGCGTGAAAAGTGGGTCGAACAAGATGACATCCAGGGATGCCTGAACGATTTGCACGGACCGTATCTGGGACCAGACGGCTGGCTCTACTGGACCAAAGGAGCTGGAGCCACACAAACTTACACCTATCAGGGCAAACTGTGGTCGAGCGATGCCAGGCACATCTACCGTAGGCAACCAGACCATGCAGACGTCGAACAGGTGATGGTCGGTGGAATGGATAACCCCGTTGAAGTGGCCTTCTCGCAAGGTGGCGATCGATTTTTGACCAATACCAACATTCAGCATGTCGGTGAACCTCGCAAAGACGGCATCCTGCACGCTGTTTATGGCGGTGTCTATCCCAAAGACATTTTACCCGTGTACCAGTTCCCGTGGACCGGGCCTGACATGCTCACCGAACTGGCAGGCTGGACCGCGCTCGCGCCGGCCGGCTTAATGTGCTACCAATCGAGTCAATTTGGCACCGAGTATCGCGGCAACCTGTTTTCTGCTCTCTTTAACGGGCATTCTGTTCGGCGGCACATACTGACACAGAAAGGAGCCACCTTCGAGAACCAGGAAGCTGACTTCCTGGTCTGCGAGGATGTGCAGTTTCATCCGACCGATGTACTGGAAGACGCCGATGGCAGCCTCCTGGTCATTGAGACCGGGGGATGGTACCGGCACTGCTGTCCGTCAGCGACGTTCTATCGTCCTGATGTCCAGGGCGCAATGTATCGAATTCGGCGCAAGGGAAGCGGCGCGATTGACGATCCGCGCGGACTGCAACTTGCCTGGGGCCGGTTAACACCGGATCAATTGGCCGGGTTACTGGATGATTCGCGGCATGCGGTACAACAACGTGCCATGCGACAACTGGGAAAAATCGGCGTGCGAGCCATTCCCGCATTGCAACAAGTGTTGACACAATCCAAATCCGCTATCGCCCGTTGTCATGCGTGTTGGTCAGCCACCCGCATTGAACACACGTCGGCGCGCTCGCTCGTGAGACTCGGACTGGCCGATCCGGACGAAACGGTTCGGCAAGCCGCTTTGAGTTCGGTCAGCCTGTGGCGGGACCGCCGGGCAACTGGCCAACTTCTTGAGATTCTCCGTCAGGGGCCGGCTCATCATCGGCGCACAGCAGCCGAAGCGCTGGGGCGCATCGGCGAGGGATCAGCAGTAGCGGACATTCTGGACGCCCTTGCCCAACCGACCGACCGGTTCCTGGAACATTCGCTGATCTTTGCGCTGATTGAGATTGGCAACCTGCAGGCAACTCGTACCGGTCTTGCGAGCGAGAACGGCTCACAACGAAGAGCGGCAATGATCGCACTCGATCAAATACCGGGCGGAGAACTCGAACCGCAGCAGGTGATCGCGGAGCTTGATTCACCAGATGCCAGGACACGGGAAACGGCCTGGTGGATTGTGTCGCGTCATTCCCAATTGTGGGGCCGGATGTTGGCTAACTGGCTGGGCCAACGTGTCAACGATCCCCGGCTGAATGCTGAACAGCGTCAGTCTTTTGTTACCCGGCTGACACAAGTGGCAAAGTCTTCGGAACTGGCCGACTGGATGTCAACCGAGTTGACACGGGAGGGTTCCCAACCAACCACTCAGATTCTCCTGCTGCAAGTCATGCGTGATACGGGTGGCCAAAGGGCAAACGCGAACTGGGTCGCCGCAGTTCTGAAGCTGCTCGATGGGCAGCATGATTTCCCGGCACTCACGACAGAAGCAATTGCTACACTCGTCAGCTTCCCTCCTTTGGCAACACGTGACAGCACAAGTCAGGAATTACAGGCGAACGTCCACTCCCGCTTGCACGAGTTTGCGGATCGACAAGACCTTTCTGACATCACTCGGCTCAAGGCATTGACCGCCCTGGAAGATTCACTCGGTGGCCTCGAAAATGACCTGTTCCAATTTTTGTTGGCGAAAATCTCTCCTGAGGAACCCCTCAGCGTGAGGGTTGCCGCCGCCGACGCGATTTCACAGAGTGAGTTGACCGAACAGCAGTTGGTACACCTTGCTGAAAAGGCAAAACATCTGACCGTCAGCCAGTTGGGCCAAATACTGGGCAACTTTGTGGACATGAAAAACGATGTCGTGGGCCAACCACTGGTCGCGTCGCTGTTGGGGTCCCCGGCAACGACAGGGCTAAGCGCTTTCCGGCTGAGGCATGTACTGGCCGGGTTCGGATCGGAAGTCCGGCAGATGGCCGATCCACTTTTCGTCCGCTTGGAAGGGGCGCAGGCCGAACAACTTGCCAAAGCAGAACGTGTGGCCGGCCTGGTCACCGCAGGGGATCCACACCATGGATTGCAGGTATTTCACAGCAAGCAGGTGGCTTGCGCCTCGTGTCACAAAACCGCCTATGTGGGTGGAATTGCCGGCCCATACCTGGGACAGATCGGTCGTCGCCGATCGGAACGTGATTTGATCGAGTCTCTGCTGTTTCCCAGTGCTACGCTTGTCCAGGGATACGAGACATGGACCGTGGTCACTGTTGAGGGGCGGGTCATCAACGGAGTGATTCAAAAGGACGCGCCAGACGAACTTGTTTTGACCGAAGGCCCGGAAAAGATCCATCGGATCCCACGTGAAAGTATTGAAGAAATGATCCAAAACGAAGTCTCGATCATGCCCAAGGGTCTGGACAAGAATATCACTGATCAGGATCTGGCCGACCTGGTCGCCTATCTGAAATCGATCTAGGCGAAAGCAAACTCACAGCACGAGTATCCGGGCCAAACACTTTCTCAGCAGTTTGGACTAACGGAGATTGGTGAAGATAAGTTTCACAAAATACAATCACGCCGTCGTCTCAACTTCGTGCAATGAAATCCTGCGAAACACGCGAATCACACGTAGGTTTTCTTCCGCTCAAAAACATCGCACCGACGGGTCGAGGTTGGCGGGTATTTTATGACACCAACTTCCGGACAACTTTACCTGCAACGTCGGTCAATCGAAAATCAAACCCCTTGAAGCGAAACGTCAGTTCTTCGTGGTTCAGGCCAAACAGGTGCATCATCGTGGCGTGAAAGTCATTGAGGTGGACGGGATCCTCGACGGGCAACCAGCCAAAATCATCCGTCCGGCCCACCACCTGGCCCCCTTTCACTCCCCCACCCGCCATCCACAGGCTGAATGCGAACGGATGATGGTCCCGTCCGGAATTCTTTGTCGGCTGGCTATTCTGTGACAGCGCAGTGCGGCCAAATTCAGTTCCCCAGACGACCAGCGTCGAATCCAGCAGGCCCCGTTGCTTCAGGTCTTTCAGCAGTGCGGCAATCGGCTGATCCACCGTCCGACAGGCAGCGGGAATTCGTCCGAACAGATCCTCGTGAAAGTCCCATCTGCGTTGACAAATAGTAACACAACGAACGCCCCGTTCGACGAGTCGTCGGGCAAGCAGACAATTCCGAGAAAAATTGCCCAAGCTGCCGGGTCGGTCGATGCCGTACGCCGACAGCGAGGCTGTTGTCTCCTGGGACAAGTCGATCAAATCGGGAGCAGCCATTTGCATGCGAAAGGCCATTTCGTAAGCCGCAATTCTGCTCATGATTTCCGGATCGCCGACCTGCTGGTAACGCGCTTGGTTGAGCCGACTGATCGTGTCCAGCTGCCTGCGATCCATGTTGCGAGTCACACCGGCCGGCCTTGTCAGGTTCAACAAGGGCTCCCCCTGGCTGCGAAAGAGAACCCCCTGATGCACCGAAGGCAGGAACCCGCTTCCCCAGGACAAGGCGCGCGTTACGGGAGCCCTGTCATTCACCAACACAACATAACCCGGTAAGTCCTGACATTCACTGCCCAGGCCATAGGTGAGCCACGCGCCGACACTCGCACGGCCTGGAAGATCCTTCCCTGTGCAAAACGCCAACTCGCCCGGGCCGTGGGAAAAGGCATGATGATGCACCGTCCGGATCAGCGCGATATCGTCAGCACACGAACCAATGTGCGGCAGCAGTTCCGAGATTTCTGTCCCACACTCACCCCGCGGTTGGAACCGAAACGGACTACCCATCAAATACGACTCATCCAGTTTAATGTTCGAGAAACGATTTCCTTGCGTGAACGATTCAGGAAGTTGTTGTCCGGTCCGCGCGGTTAACTCCGGCTTTGGATCGTACAGGTCCACCTGACTGGTACCCCCGGCAAGAAAGATAAAAATGCAGTTCTTCGCCCTGGGAACAAAATGAGAAGGCTTGGCGGCCAGGGGATTCTGCAGGTCGGGCGGGGATCCCGGAGAAGCGAACAAGCGGTCCTGCTGAAGTAATGATCTGAGCGCAATCATCCCCACACCGGCGCTGGAACCCGTCAGAAACGTTCTGCGCTTGACAAAATTGCGCTGGACTAACGGTGCATGCATTTTGACTCGCTACTCCGAGGTACACCCCGACGGCGACGGCGACCTATTCGCGTGTGATGAATTCCTCTTGATTCAACAAGGTGCGTGCGACACCGATCCATGCGGCATGCTCGGCAATTGGTGTTTGTCCAAGGGCGGAACGCGCAACCAGTTGGTCTGCGGCGGACGGATTGGTTTCGTAAAGCTGACGCAGGTCATTAAAAAGGTCCGTTAGAAGTTGCCGCTCCAAATCACTCGGCGGACGGGACAAACAGAGCTCGAATCCGCAACGAAAAAGATCCTCACTTTCCTGGTCGTTGTTCAACAACCGCAGCGCCAAAGCTGACGCACATTTTATAGCGCCGGGACCATTCAACAGTGACAGTGCTTGAATCGGTGTATTGGACCGTTCGCGACGCGTACAGGTTTGATTGGCATCGGCAACGTCAAAAGCTGTCAGCATGGGGTGGGGAAACGTGCGTTGCACGTTCACGTAGATGCCACGGCGATGACCATCGGAGCCAAGAGACGGTTCGAGCAATTTTTCTCTTTTCAACACATCGACGGCCAATCCGGCCGGGAACGGCGGCTGATACGGGGGACCACCCATGCGATCTTGTAGCAAACCAGACACAGCAAGGCTCAAATCACCGACGATTTCAGCTTCTACTCGAAAACGATTCTGCCGGGAAAAAAGTTCGTTCTCCGGGTCGTTTTTTCCCAGTTCCGGCCGGTGATAGGATGACTGACGATAAGTGGCCGACGTAATAATCGTGTGAATCAGTTTTTTTCGACTCCACTTTCCTCTCCTGAACTCCGTGGCCAGCCAGTCCAGAAGTCGTGGATGCGTCGGCGGTTCAGACTGCACCCCAAAGTCCTCCGGCGTGGCAACCAGGCCATGTCCGAACAGGTGCTGCCAGTACCGGTTCACTGCAACTCGCACTGTTAAAGGATGAGCCGGTTCAAACAACCAGCGGGCCAGATCCAGACGATCCGCACGTGGCCCGGACTTTCTCAGCACCGACAACCGCCTCGGAGTGTGTGGTTCAACCGTTTCACTGCGGTGAAGAAAATTTCCACGAATATGCAAGCGAGATTCCCGTTGTGCCGCCTGAACGACCCGGGCGATCCCGTCTGGAAGTTTCAGATCAATATCATCCACATCATTGAAAAAGGCATACAGACCGTAGTACTCGCGCTGGGTGAGCGGGTCGTATTTGTGGTCGTGACATTCGCAACAAGCGATCGTCAGACCCAGCCACACGGTACCCATCGTGCTGGCTCGGTCCTTGGCAGCTTTGACCCGGAACTCTTCGTTGTCGGCATCATTCGCTGCTTCATTCAATAGGCTGTTGCGCAAAAATCCCGTCCCGATCCGTTGTTGGTCGCTGGCAGCGGGTAGCAGGTCCCCCGCCAGCTGCTCGATTGAAAAACGGCTGAACGCAAGGTCCGAGTTGACCGCTTCGATGACCCAATCTCGATATCGCCACGCATTCGGCCGGTGGCGGTCGTCCTCGTACCCGTCGCTATCGGCATAGCGGGCCAAATCGAGCCAGTGCCGGCCCCAGCGTTCTCCAAAATGGGGGGAAGCCAGCAGGCGGTCCAGCAGACGGTCGTAAGCGTCGGGCCGGTCGTCTTCGAAAAATGCTTGCACCCGGGATGGGTCCGGCGGCAATCCCAGCAGATCGAGACATAGACGACGGACCAGCGTTCTGCGTTCGGCCTCCGGGGCGGGGCGGACACCACGCTCTTTCAGTCTGGCCAGAATAAATGCGTCAATCCCACCGCGAACCCATGGCCCATTTTCCACCCTGGGTACTGCGGGTCGCGTAAGCGGATCAAAGGACCAGTGGTCCAGTGCGATTTCCTCCACCTTGGCAACCAGCTGAGTGTCGTTGCTATGGTCAGCCTGCAGGGAGTAAATTGGCCCCAACACCCAGCACGCAGCAATTGCGGAGAACGAAAACA
>Ga0310121_10000255_pt1 | contig 57756 bp, 56 predicted proteins | sample CB27_Tmax_986_MG_FD_203504 | JGI IMG/M metagenome (GOLD analysis project Ga0310121, IMG submission 203504) | Marine microbial communities from Western Arctic Ocean, Canada - CB27_Tmax_986 | ecosystem: Environmental > Aquatic > Marine > Oceanic | place: Canada: Western Arctic Ocean | collected... | reverse complement strand
GCCGTGATCATCTGCTCCGGCGTGTGTCGTCTCCTACTCATTCTGACCTCCCCCCTGATAGTTGCGACCAAAGCCGCATCCTAACATCAACTTTGGTCTCGTTTCAGGGGGTCACGTCAATAGGGCTAGAGCAGGAGAGCACCGTTCAAGGGAGGCATAGGAGTGGAGTCGGCTCCCGGGGCTTGGCTCCGGGGGCCGATCGTTCTTATCATGGATAAGGGCTTGCGCTCGACCACGCCCGTACCTGGACGATCCCGGAGGCTGCATGCTTCGCTCGCGATGGCTCACTCCCCTCTTCACCGCCTTCATGGCGTCTGCGTGTGCGGGCACCACACCGCCCGGTACACCGTCCCAGCGAGATCCGACGCCGCGAGTCCCAGAGACGGAGATCTCTACGACGGCCGAGTACGATCTGATCATCGAGAATGGACGGATCGTGGATGGCACGGGGAGTGCGTGGTTTTACGGCGATATCGCCGTGAAGAACGGACGAATCGCCCGGATCGTTCCCAAAGGTGTGCTTAGGGGAACGTCGGCAAGCCAACGCATCGACGCCTATGACCACGTAGTCTCGCCCGGCTTCATCGATATACAGAGTCAGTCCCGGTATGCCCTGCTCGACGGGGACAGCAAGGTGATCAGCAAGGTCACCCAGGGAATCACCACCGAAATCATGGGAGAGGGCACATCCAGTGCGCCCATCAATCCGGCTTACCTCGCCCGGGCGGGCGCCGATGACTCCCGGATCGAGCGACGCCGGAGGAGCTTCGCCGGGCCGCATGGTTTCGACGCTTGGCTTCGTGCGATGGAAGCTCGGGGCACGTCGGTCAACCAGGGATCCTTTCTCGGGGCGGGCACGATCAGAAGTTACGCTTCCGGGTCACGGATGGGGGACGCAACAGCGGTCGAGCTCGACACCATGAAGATGGTGGTTCGGCGCGCCATGGAAGACGGCGCGTTCGGGATCGCCTCCGCCCTGATCTATCCGCCGGGTAACTTTGCGTCGACCACGGAACTGAGCGAGATCTCGGCGGCGATGGCACCCTACGGAGGTGTCTACATCACGCACATGCGTTCAGAGGCCAACCAGATTCTCGAGGCGATCGACGAGGCCATAGAGATCGGCTCGAGGGCAGGCGTGGCGGTGGAGATCTACCACCTCAAGGCTGGGGGTCGCGAGAATTGGCCAAAGGCCGCGCAGGCCATCGCGAAGATCGATTCGGCGCGAGCCGCCGGGGTGGACATCCAGGCGAATATGTATCCGTACGAGGCTGCCAGTACCGGGCTGACCGCGTGTTTTCCGCCCTGGGCCTCCGCCAACGGACGACTGTATAGCAACCTGGCGGACGATGACATGCGGAATCGGATCCGGGCCGACATCGAGAATGAGACTGGAGACTGGGAGAACCTCTGCAGTCTGGCGACGCCGAGTGGTGTGCTGATCCTGGGCCTGGGCAAGGCTGAAAATCGGAAATATGTGGGTCGCTACCTCGACGATATCGCGAAGGAACACGGCAAGGACTGGATCGACACGGCCATGGACCTCGTGCTCGAGGAGCGCCAGCGCGTGGGCAGCGTCTACTTCCTGATGAGCGAGGAGAATGTTCGACTCCAGCTCCGGCAACCGTGGATGAAGTTTGGAACGGACGCGGGGGGAGTGAACCCCGTCACGACGGTAGCACTCGTGCACCCGAGGTCGTATGGGACTTTCCCGAGGATCCTCGGACTGTATGTCCGAGAGCAGGGGGTCCTGCCTCTCGAGGACGCGATTCGGAAAATGTCGTCGGCCGTGGCCACCCGGCTGTCGATCGCAGACCGCGGGGTGCTTAAAGAGGGCCTGTACGCGGATATCGTCATCTTCGACCCCGAGACCATCATCGACCGAGCAACCTTCGAGGAGCCGCATCGAGTGTCCGAGGGCGTTCGCGACGTGTTCGTGAACGGGGTCGCGGTGGTTAGGAACGGTCGTCATACAGGGGCGAAGCCCGGCATGATCGTCAGAGGCCCGGGGTACCGGCCCGCGGCTTCGCCACCGATCTCGGATCGGCCGCACTAAGCTCGGCTAAGCATTCTGGGGTGTCGCGTGCGCGATTTTCCAGACCCCCACTGTGAGCAGCGGTAGTAGGATGACCACCAGGAATACCCAGGTTAGCGTTCCGTAGCCCCTCGCGATGAGGCCGATCAGGCCGAATTGCGCTAAGAGGGCGCCGACGATCAGCAACGACACGGCGATCAGCGGTCTGGCGGCCGCTGGAAGTTCCCGTCCGGCCTCCTCGAACGTCGACGCGAGTCTCTCGTTCACACCGTGGATCATCCCGGTGCCGGTCTCGATGAGCGTGCCGAACAGTACGATCTGGAAGAAGATCTGAAATCCTCTCGAGCCCAACTGTTCCAGAACGAGGTTCACCGGCACGGTTTCCGTGGCCACCTGCGGATAGTGTCCCGCCATGACCAGCAGCAGGAAAAATCCTGGGATAATGGCGATTGGACCGGCGAGAGCTCCCGCTACGAGCGCATCCTTCCGGGATGTCATGTGTCGGACCGGGAAGAGCAGAACGATGACGATCGCGACGTTGTATGCTGCGTACCGAATTCCTCCGATCATCCATCCAGAGCCCACGGGCACGTCCCGTAACGCGGCCGCGATCTCTGGTCCGAAGGTGGCGAGCGACCAGACGAACAGAACCACGTAAGTGCCGTACAGGACGAACGACCACCCGGCCAACGCTCTCTCGATGATCCCCGTTCCCTCGAAGACCAGGAATCCGATGGCACTCATGATTCCAACGACTCCGACGACGTACGGGAGACCGAACGTTTCCTGAAGAATCGAGCCCGCGGCCGACGCGATGACCGCTAGCACGACCATGAGCATTACCGAGTAGGTGATCTCGAAGACGACCCAGCCTCTTCCGAGAAGACGGCGGCAAAAGGTGCGGTAGTCGTACGCCTGGAACGTGCGGGCGAACTCATAGGCCACCGCACACACCAGGGACCAAAAGGTCATCGACACGAGCATCATCGCCATGAGTCCGCCACGGGGTCCGTAGCCCAGGAAGAACTCGGCCAGCTCCCGGCCCGTGCCGTACCCGCCCGCGATGACCACCGACTGGAAGACGAGCCCGGGGAGGAAGTAGCGCCGAAATGAATTCATTCCCGAGCGTGACAGGACGAACCGCCGGTGTCAATGGAAACTCGGCTGCGGGGGTCGGCCCTTAAAGGGGTCAGTCTATCCGGGTTCGGTCAGAGATTCGGGCACCTTGCGGGGATGGGCTCGGAGGTTCAAGAACTCCACCAGTACCGAGAAGCCCATCGCGAAGTAGATGTAGCTCTTGGGGATGTGGAAGCCCAAGCCCTCCGCGATCAGACTCGTGCCGATGAGGAGCAGGAAGCTCAGGGCGAGCATCTTCACCGTCGGATGATCGGAGACGAACTCCCCGACCGGCCTCGCAGAAATCATCATGACGCCAACGGCCAGGATCACCGCCGTGACCATGACGATCAGGTCGTCGGCCATGCCGACCGCCGTGATCACAGAGTCGAGCGAGAAGATCATGTCCAGGATCGCGATCTGGATCAGCACCCCACGGAAGGTCGCCGCCTTGCGCGAACCGGCCCGGTCCTCATCGTCGCCCTCCATCTTGTCGTGGATTTCCCGAGTCGACTTGGTCAGGAGGAACAGGCCACCGATGATGAGTATCAGGTCGCGACCCGAGATGGCGTGTTCGAGAATCACGAACAGTGGCGTCGTCAGACGCATGATGACGGTGAGAGAGAAGAGCAGCAGGATGCGGGTGAGCATGGCCAGCGCCAGCCCGAGCTGACGGGCCTTTTGCTGCTGGTCCCGCGGAAGCCGATCTGCCAGGACCGAGATGAAGACAATGTTGTCGATCCCGAGGACGATCTCGAGGACGGTGAGCGTGCCGAGTGCGATCCAGGCCTCGGGGCTGGTCAGAAGATCCATCCCCTAAATGTGGACGTCCTAGGGCAATCAAAAAAGAGGAGATGGTTGCCCACAACCCTGGACGCCCTGGTGTTCCAGCATGTCGGCAAGCGCGGGGTACTCCGGAACACCTTTGGCGAAGAAGCTCGGGATCAAGGCGGGGGGCCGCGTCGGGACGTTTGGCGCGCCGTCTCACTTCCCAAATATCCTCGCGGATGTCCCCAAAGGCGTAACGCTCACTGCCGAGCCCGACGCGGCGGTCGAGTTGGATGTAGCGGTTCTGTTCTCGACCAGTGAGGTCTACCTGGAGACCCGTTTCACCGAAGTCGCCGAGCGCCTGACGAGCGATGGAGGACTGTGGGTGGCGTGGCCCAAGAAGAGCTCGCCGCTTGCCACCGAGTTACGCGAAAGTCACGTCCGTTCCATCGGACTCGCTTCGGGACTCGTCGATCACAAGATCTGCGCGATCGACTCGGATTGGTCGGGGTTACGCTTCGTTCGTCGACTCGTGGATCGATGAGGCGACCATCTGTATGGTGACGCACGATCCTCGCTACGCGACGGTGGCGGACCGTTCGGTGCACCTCTTCGACGGCCAGGTGGTCGACGAAGAGGACGCGCTCCGCGATGAGCACGCGCACAAGTTCGAGGCGAGCGGCCTCGACGTCTAGCGAAGGCCACATGTAGCGAAGGGCCGCATGCCAGCGATTCTCCTCTCGGGGGAAGTGTACTAGGTGTACTAGTACACTTCCCCCTTTTCTTGCGTTTGGGATTTGGGGTTGGTTCCTCCCTTCGGAGTAGGCGCATTCCTCCGCCCAGGAGTTGGGCCCGCCCTGCTGTCGGGTCACACGTGTGCAAGATCTCCCCCGTTGTTCGTCAATAGAGATGTGGGGGGCTCTCCGGGTAACCCGGTGGGGTAGGAGATCCCCGGGATGGGTGGCTCGGAGGTCGCTCTCAAGGAATCCATCGAGGACGCTGTGGTCGTAGACTGGGCTGAGCTGTATCGGACGGCATTTCCGGAGTTGGTCCGCTTCCTTCACCGCAAGGTGTGGGACATCGAGCGGGCCAAGGATCTGGCTCAGGAGACATTTGTCCGCGCGTTGCGCGAGGAGCCGACGAAGCCGAGGGCGTGGCTGTTTACGGTGGCCGCAAACCTGGCCCGGGACGAAGCCCGCACGGCTATTCGTCGCAAGCGGCATCTTGCGCTTCTCAAGTCGGAGGCGGAAACCGGCCCTGTGTCCGAGGACCCGGCGCGGGAGTTCGAGAGTACCGAGCGACAAGCAAGTGTGCAGCGGGCTCTCGACTCCTTGGGAGAGCGCAACCAAGAGGCTCTCTTACTCTGGGACGCGGAGTTGAGCTACGGGGAGATCGCCGAGACTCTCGAGATCGCGGTAGGGTCGGTGGGAACCACTCTAGCGAGAGCCCGTGAACGTCTGGTGAAGGCGTATCGTCAGCAGGAGCAAGAAGATGTCGCACATCAGTAGAGGAGACCTCCACGCCTACTTGGACGGGGCGCTCGGCCATTTCCCGCAGGACGTGGCCGCTGAAATCCGAGAGCACCTGAGTGCCTGCTTGGAGTGTGCACGAAGGCTCGAGGAGGAGAGGGAGCTACGACGGAACGCATCTGAGATTCTCGCAAGAACCTCAGGAGTCCCAGTGGACCTGATCCCGTTCGAGGAGCTGGTGACCCTAGCCGGCCGGTCTGCGAAGCCCGAAGGGGCTCGGGGCTCTGTGAGCGCACGTCTGCGCCCGCTCCGCTTGGCGGCCACGATCGTAATCTCCCTGGGCGCTGGCTGGCTGGCGCGAGACCTCACCGGGCCTGCGACCCGTGTGGAGGACGAGACCGAGGTGGGGCGCAGGGTGGACCAGGTAGACGTGCAGTTGAAGGCGGAGCCAACGGTTGGCGCAGCGTTTGTCGATGCAGGCGAGGCGCTTCCGGAGAGTGCGAGCCCGGTTTCCTTGGCGCGGTCGCAGCCGGCGCTCCGGCTGCGGGAGGCCAGGAGCAGCACCGTGGACCAGGGCCAAAAGCAGGACCAGGAGCAAGAGCAAGAGCAGGACCGGGTCACGGGTGCGGGCCCCGCCCGGGCAGAGGTGGCTGTTGAAGACGTGGCCGCCGAGCGGGAGCGCTCGATCGTCGACGAGCCACTCGCCTCCCCCAGTGCCCCGCGCGAGAACATCGCCCAAGCTCGGGGACTGGCCTCGGTTCTCGAGCAAGAGGGTGCCGGGGTCCGGCGTTCGCTTGACGCGCGCGACGCGTTGGCAGACGACCGTTCGGACGCCGGTCCGGACGTATCCACCCCACTGCTGATTCCCGGTATCCGGGTCCTCGACGTCCGGTTCGCCCCCCAGGATGGAGCCTCCGGGGTATCCGTAGTGGTCACCCAGGAGATGACGGGTGGACAGGTGGTGGAACTGCGATTCGTGCCGGTCGCGGGCGATGCCGAGAACCGTAACGTCATCACTGAGGTGCTGTCTCGCGATACGAACGAAGCGCCCAGCGACGCGCTGCCCGAGGGGTGGAACGAGGTCGTGCGATCCGTTCCGGGTGGGGTCGCCACGCTCCGTGGGCCGTTCGCCGAGAGTGAGCTTTCCCGTCTGCTCGGGCTTGCCGTTGAGGCTCGCTGACTCAGTTGGCTCCCTCGCTTCGCCGCGGTAGTTTGCGGGCGCTGATGTGCGTTTGCGGTGCAGGTGCCGATTCCATCCTCTCACGGAAGACTCCATGAAGTCAGGTATTCCCTTTCTCGTCGCCATAATCGTCGCGAACGGCTCGGCCTGCGCCCAGGAGTCCCGGGCCACTCGAAGTGCTTCCGTCGGGCAAGACGTGGTGGCGGCTGCGGCGTCCATCACGCGGGAGGACTACCTACGCAAGATCAGCGTCATGGCCCACGACAGTATGGGCGGGCGCGATACGCCGAGCCCCGGTCTGGACGCGACGGCCGAATGGATCGCGAGCGAGTTCGAGCTTCTAGGGCTCAAGCCGGGAGGGGACGACGGCTCGTATATCCAACGCTATGCCATCGAGGTCGTTCGGCCAGACCTGATCTCGTCTTCCGCTGAAGTGAGTGGCGGAGGACATCTCCGATTCGGTCGCGACCTCATTTCGCCCCTAGGAGCGGAGGAGGGGGACTTCGAGGGGGAGGTCGTAGTGCTGTCCGGATCAGGGGGGATCTCGCCAGACTTGGTGGCGGACATCGCCGGAAAGCATGTGATTGTTGTGTCCATGCCCCGAGGGCTCGACCGTGATGGCCGTCGTTTCGCCACCGACCTCCGCCGTAGCGGAGCACTTTCCGTGATCGTAGCGACAGACCGGCCCGACCGTGACTGGGAGCTCGGCGTCCGAAATCTTTCCCGGCGAAGCTCCGTTCGAATCGGATTCAACGGTGCACGGGGCGGGGGCATCTCGCTTGAAGTGCGCGACCGCGCCATCGAACCGATCCTCGCGGCGCACGGTGTGGACCTACGCGCGGCAAGGGGTCGCCGGGATGCTGCGGTCATGGAGGTTCGAGGCCTGACGCTCCTTCTGTCGCCACGCTTAGAAATCCTGGACCGACAACTCGCGCCGAACGTGGTTGGGATCCTCGAGGGAAGCGACCCTGAGCTCAAGGAGGAGTATGTCGCTTTCAGCGCCCACATTGATCACATCGGAACCGGCGCACCCAACGCCGAGGGTGATACGATCAGCAACGGCGCCGACGACGACGCTTCTGGAACGACGGCCATCTTGGAGGTTGCGGAGGCCTATGCGTCTCTCGAAACGAAGCCGAGGCGATCGATGATTTTTCTCCTGGTGAGTGGTGAGGAGAAAGGGTTGTGGGGAAGCGAATATTTCGTCGAGAACCCTCCCGTGCCGATCGGTCAGGTGGTCGCCGACTTGAATGCGGACATGATCGGTCGCAACTGGACCGATACCATCGTTGCAATCGGGAAAGAGCACTCCGACCTGGGCGAGACGCTCAACGCCGTCAGCATGGCCCACCCCGAGCTCGGCATGACTGCCATTGACGATCTCTGGCCCGAAGAGCGGTTCTACTTCCGGTCCGATCATTACAACTTCGCCAAAATGGGTGTCCCGATCCTATTTTTCTTCAACGGCACCCACAGCGACTACCACGGGCGTGACGACGAAGTAGATCGCATCGACACCGACAAAGCGGCCAGAATCAGCAAGTTGATTTTCTATCTGGGTTATGAGGTGGCCAACCGCGTAGAGCGGCCCCGATGGAACCCCGAGAGCTTTCGACAGATCGTCTCCGATCGGTAGCAGAGGGCTACGCTGGTTGGGTCAGACTCGGTAAAGTTGTCCTATTTTTCCGTAAAAAGGGCCCCCCGTGGTGACGGGTGGGCCCTTTTTTGGCGCTTCAGGTCCGCTTAGTTCGGCGGACCTCCCGGGCGGGGGATGCGTACGAACAGATCGTCCAGACCCATCGCCTCGAGGAGCTTCCACGTTCCGTCCGGCAGATCCGCAAGCCAGACCTGACGGTCCTCGGCGTCGGCGATTCTCTGAGCTGTCAATATCATCGTAAGTTCAGTTATATCATGTATTTGTGTCCCAAAGAAATCGATAACGAGATCCACCGGTTGGGTGGTTTCGAGGGATGTAGCCGATGATGGCATGGCCGCAACGACCGGCGTGCCGGCCGGATGCTTCCAACCCCACCTGTTGCTGTCGTGCCCGTCCATAATGGCCTCCTCGTGTTGACTCCGCGTCGCCGCGGCAACGTCGATCTCACCCGTATATCCCTTCAAGAGTCATGCCAGGAAAAAATGGGCGCCGTTGGCGAATCCTCACCTCACGTGGAAGATTGGGTGGAGAAAAAGCGCTTCATCCAGGGGGTACACATGGGTCAGACATCGAAGGCGATCATTGTCGCGTTCGCGTTGGGCCCCATGTTTGGCGGGTCACTGGACGGGGTACAGGTGTCTGGGGCCGACGCCGTCGCGGACTACTTCTTCACCATCGGCAACGCATTCGGGGTCTCCCAGGACGAAATCGGCATTCTGGCCGATTGGGGGCTTCGCCACGAAGAGATCGGAGTCGTCTTGTTCGTCGCGCGTAGAGCCGGGGTGTCGCGGGATGTCGTGGCTTCGCTGCGAGGGCAGGGACATTCGTGGGCCGACCTTCTCCGGCAGTATGGTGTCTGGCCGGGAATCTTCCGCATCGCGTTCCCCCCGGAGACGAACGTCGGGCCCCTGGAGGGCACGTACCGAAGCTTCGCGGAGACGCCGAGGGCCTCCTGGGGCGAGGTCGCCCTTTCCGATCCGGCGGTGATCGCACTCGTTAACATCCGTGTCCTATCCGAACAGATGCGGATCCCAGTTGCGGCGGTGCTCGAGGTGTGGCGACGGGAGGACGACTTCGTCCTCGTCCATCAACGACTCAGGGTGAATTGATGGCGATACATTCAGGATTTGTCCCCCTTTCCGGTTACGTGGAGTACACGGAAAGTGAGATGGAGGAGCGAGCACATGCCTTCCTGGAGGAGTTGCGTAGACGTCGCACAGTCCGGGATTTCTCCGATCGGCCGGTCTCCCGAGACGTGCATTCTGGCGGCCGGCACCGCGCCCAACGGTGCGAACCATCAGCCGTGGCACTTTGCCGTTGTCGCCGATCCAGAGGTCAAGAAGACGATTCGCGAGGCCGCGGAGGAGGAGGAGAAGGAATTTTACTCGGGACGTGCCCCGAAAGAATGGCTGAAGGCGCTCGAGCCTTTGGGTACGAGTGAGGAGAAGCCGTTTCTGGAGAGGGCACCCTACCTGATCGTGATTTTTGGTGAGAGCTACGCGGTCGGCGAGGACGGAAACAAGGGAAAGAACTACTACGTGATGGAGTCGGTCGGTATCGCCACGGGCATGTTGATCACCGCGATCCATCGTGCGGGATTGGTATCGCTTACCCATACACCGTCCCCGATGGGCTTTCTCAATGAGATCCTGGGAAGGCCTAAGAACGAGCGAGCGTTCTTGATCCTGGTGGTCGGTTATCCGGAGACGGACGCCACCGTCCCGGATATCGAAAAGAAGCCGCTAGAGCAGATCTGCACATTCGTCGACTGACGATGAGTATTTAGACTCGATGGTGAAGACTCGATGGGTGAAGAAGTCGCTTCCTTGATAGGGGCTGCCGGCGTCCGTACGTTCACGAAGGCCCTCCTCACGGATCTCCAAGCACTCGAGCGAATGCTTGAGGATGGGGCGATCGAGTCGGGAGTGCGTCGCTTCGGCTGTGAGCAGGAGATGTTTCTCGTCGACCGAGCGTGGCGACCCGCTCCGGTCGCGATGGAGGTGCTCGAGCTCCTCGACGAATCGGCTTTCACCACCGAATTGGCTCGCTTCAACCTCGAAATGAACATCGAGCCGATGCTGCTGGAGGGGGGGTGCTTCAGCGCGCTCCAGGTACGAATCCAGGAGTTGTTGGAGATGGTTCGGGGGGCGGCGTGGAAGGTCGGGGCGGAGGTCGTTCTGACCGGAATACTCCCCACCCTCGGCAAGTCCGATCTGAGCCTCGACAACATCACTCCCCAGCGTCGATATCATGAACTCAACGACGCGCTCACGCGGATGCGGGGGGGAGCGTATCGACTCCAGATCGAGGGCCGGGATGAGCTGTATATCGAGCACGACTCGGTAATGCTCGAGGCCTGCAACACGAGTTGTCAGGTCCACCTCCAGGTCGATGCCGACGAGTTCGCGACGGTGTACAACCTAGCTCAGGCGATGACGGGGCCCGTTGTCGCGGCCTCCGTCAACTCCCCGCTCCTGTTCGGCAAGAGGCTGTGGGCCGAAACTCGGATCGCCCTATTCCAGCAATCCTTGGACACGCGCAGCGCCACTGTCCACTTACGGGAGATCAGCCCCAGGGTTCGTTTCGGGGACCGGTGGGTGGAACGCTCCGTGACGGAGCTCTTCCAGGAGGACATCGCCGCGTTCCGGGTGTTGCTCGCTCAGGAGACGGTTGAGGATCCATTCGAGCGGCTGGCGGCGGGGGAAGTTCCGCGTCTGCAGGCGCTCAACCTTCACAACGGGACCGTTTACCGGTGGAATCGCCCTTGCTACGGCATCTCTGGGGGCAAGCCGCACCTACGCATAGAGTGCCGCGCGCTTCCGGCTGGTCCTACCGTGCTCGACGAAGTGGCGAACGCGGTGTTCTGGATCGGTCTCATCCTCGGAGCTCGAGACGAATTCGGTGACATCACGGAGAGGCTCGACTTCGACGACGCCAAGTACAATTTCTTGGCGGCGTCCAGGCACGGGCTCGACGCGGGGTTCCATTGGATCGACGGGCGTCAGGTGAGTGCGCCCGACCTCATCTGTGAGACTTTGTTGCCTCTGGCTCGCGCGGGGCTCGAGGGTCGTGTCGATCGTGCAGAAATCGACAAGTATTTGGGTGTGGTCGAGCGGCGGGTCGAGGGTCGAAGGACGGGGTCGGATTGGATGATTCTCTCGCTGAACGAGATGGGTGATCAGGGAACCCGATCCGAGCGTATGGCGGCCCTGACCGCCGCCATGGCATGTAAGCAGGGCCAGCACGATCCGTGTCACGAGTGGGACCTCGCCAGGCTGGAGGAGGCGGGAGGGTCGACCCGGGGCTACGCCCAAGTGGAGCAGTACATGACGACTCAGCTCTTCACGGTACAGGAGGACGAGTTGCTCGAGATGGTCGCGTTTTTGATGGACCGCAATGAGATCCGTCATGTTCCAGTGGAGGATGACCGACACCGTTTGGTCGGTCTCGTGTCCTATCGGTCCATTCTCCGCATGGTCGCGGAGATGGGCGGGGACGTAGGCAAGGAGACCACTCCGGTGAGGGCGATCATGGATTCTGAACCTGTGACCGTGTCCCCCGAGACTTCCACGTTGGAGGCCATTGATCTCATGCGGAAACACGGCGTGTCGTGCTTGCCCGTCGTCAAGGGCGGAAAGCTCGTGGGACTGGTGTCCGAGGCGGACTTTCTCCCGATTGCGTACGAGCTTCTCGAGAAAGAATTGATGGAGGATTAGTGTCGAGCACGTGAAAACACTGGATCAAGAGATCGCACGGGAGTTGGGGCGAGTCCGTGGCGTTGGCAGGCAATCGGACCGCACTGGCACACGGTCGCCGCTTCATGGGGAGGGATCTCAACCGGGCGTGGAGCGCGGATCGAGTGCGCGCACTCCGAAATGGTGGCTCGGCTACCGCAAACACATCGAGGAAGAAGGCCGGTTGGTGGTGGACCGGCAGGGGTCATCCACCCTCTGAGCGAGGCAGGGAGTCATGTGTGGTCGGTACGCGTTGTCTTCACGTCTCGGGGAGCTCGTGGAGATCTTCGAGGTGCCGCCGGTGGAATTCGATCACGGCCCGCGATACAACATCGTCCCCACACAAATGGCGCCCGTGGTGGCGACGGATCGACGGGGCACGAGGATGGGACTCCTGCGTTGGGGGCTGGTTCCCTCGTGGGCCGATGACCGCTCGATCGGATCGCGCATGATCAACGCGAGGGCCGAGACACTCCGGAGTAAGCCCACGTTCAAGGAGGCAGCCGTCTCCCGTCGCTGCCTCGTGCCGGCGGACGGATTCTACGAGTGGGCCAAGGAGGGAGGGCGGAAGATCCCTTTTTGGATCCATCCACCGGACGGAGTTCCCCTCAGCTTCGCCGGTCTTTGGGAGCGCTGGAAGCCCAACGGAGAGGAGCCAGTGTACTCGTTCACCATCATCACGGTAGACGCGAACGATTCGATCCGGCACCTCCATCCACGCATGCCCGCCATCATTCCGGAGGAGAACAGGCCCCTGTGGCTCGACGGCGCCGGCTCTCACCAGGACGCCCTGAATCTACTGACACCGTTTGCCGGTGAGCTCGATGCCTACCCGGTGTCGACGTTGGTGAACTCGCCTGCGAACGACGTCGCGGAGTGTATCACGCCCGTCTCGACTTGAGGGTACTCCAGGATGGTACTCCACGGTGGGTGCCGCTTCAGTTGGCCGGCCTCGCGCGCTCGCGCGCCCAGGCCCGCAGTTCCTCCACATGCTCGGCCCGACTCACGGAAAGCGGTACCGTGCCCTCCGCCTCGGAGAGGAGCAGCGCCATGGTGAGCTCATCCGATGTCGAAAAGGCCGTGTAAAGACTGGAGACCACCACCACCTCGATCTCCGAGCCGCTAAAGCCCGCCGTCGCGTCGGCGAGGATGCCGAGGTCGAAGGCGGAGCTGTCCTGACCCCGGCTGGCGAGGTGGATCCGAAATATCTCGCCACGTGTCGCGGTGTCCGGTAGGTCGACGACGAAGATCTCGTCGAAGCGACCCTTTCGGAGGAACTCCGCCGGTGGCGAACGCCTTTTCCAACTCGTCGATCCAAAGTACGACCGGCGCCACCTTCTCGGCGGTTCGCATCGCCCGCTTGAAGTTCCGCTCGCTCTCGGCGATGTACTTGTTGTAGAGATTGGACGGGTCGAGCTTGAGGAGAGGCATGTGCCACTCGGCCGCGACCGCTTTCGCCGAGAGGCTCTTCCCGCAGCCCGGAACGCCCAGCAGGAGCACGCCTCGAGGGAAGTCCAGTCCGAACTCTTCCGCTCTCTCGGGCTGGGTGACGACCGCCTTTCTCTTGGCCAGCTACGCTTTGAGGCCCCTCAGATCAGCGATCTCCGAGAGGGAGGACTCCACAGGGTAGTACTCCAACAAGCCATCCCGCTCGACTACGGCGATCTTTGCCTCGATCACATGCTGGATGTCCTCGAGCGTGAGCTTCCCATCTTCGATGATGGCCTTCGTCAGGATCTTCCCGGACTCCATGAGTGAGAGCCCGGCCAGGTGACGCACTAGCAGGGTGACGTCGTCCGCGCTCAAGCTCATCTCCACATATTGTCGCTTGTTCACGTCTCGCTCGATCTGGGAGACCAGATCCCGATACTCGTCCGGTGTGGGACCCGGGAGTGTGACGGGTGTCACCATTCTGTCGACCGACTCGGTGAACGTCAGGCCGGTTCCGGTCACGAGGATGGCCCCGCCCACCTCCCGTAGCTTCTCGGCTGCCTCCCTCATATGTGCGGCGACGATGGCGTCTTGCCCCAGGTGGGGAGCCAGATCCTTGAAGTGGTAGAGGGCGGGCTGATCGGAAGCGGCGATGTGGCGCAAAGCCTTCGCAGGGTCGTCGCTGTCGTAGACGGCTCCCGACAGATCCGCGCGTCCGAGCCCCCGGATCCGTGTCCAGGTGAACAGCGGATAATCGAGGCGTTCAGCGACGTGGAGGAGGAGCGCCGAAACTCGTTCGTCCTCATCTGAATTCAGATGGAGTAATTGATGGCCAGAACGAACGAGCAGTACCAGCTCGTGGATGGGATCGGCTAGGCTCACGCCAACTCAGCTAGCCGCCGATGACGCATCAACCCTACTGCCCGCCGTTCCGCTGTCCACCTGGTCGAAGGCTTCTGCGAGCCTCCCCAGCGCCTCCTCCAGTTCTCCCACCGGAGGTCCGAAGCCGAGTCGCAGATAACCGTCCATCCCGAAGTGATCGCCGGGAACGACCAACAGGTCCATTTCTGTACGGAGTTTTTCCGCAAATTCGGAGGAATTCACGTCGGTGTGATAGCGGGCGTAACAGATGGCGCCTCCGTCGGGTGGCCGGTACGTGAAGCGGCCCTCTTGGGAGTTCATCCAATCGGCGAGCACGGCCATGTTCTGGGTCAGGATGCCTCTCGTGCGCTCGAGGATCTTGGTTCTCGTAAAGGGTTCGAGTGCGATGCAAGCGAGCAGGTCCGACAGGCTTGCCGGCACGATGGTGGTGTAATCCTTCCGGCCCCACAGCGACTCCATCATGTCCTCCGGTCCCACGATCCATCCCAAACGGAGTCCCGGCAGACTGTAAGCCTTGGAGAGGGAATTCGTCACCAGGGACCGCTCATAGCGGCCCCAGAACGAGGGGGTCTCCGCGCCGCTGAGTTCTGCCCCCCGATACACTTCGTCGGCCAGAATCCAGGCGCCGTACTGGTCTGCGAGGGAGATGACGTTGGACATCGAATCTTCTGTCAGGACGGCACCCGTGGGGTTGCTCGGATTGGTGATCAGAATCGACCGCGCGCCTTTCGACAGGGCACTCTCCAACTCGTTCAGGTTCGGTTGCCAGCCGTCTTCTTCGACAAGGTGTACCGGGTGGATGGGCACGCCGAAGCTGTCGAGCAGACCCGGGACCTGCATGTAGTTGGGTAGCGTCACGGCTGTGCCCGCTTCCGAATCCATGAGCTGCCAGCATGCCACGAAGTTGGCTTCGGCTCCACCGGTCGTCACGACGATGGAGGCCTGTGACGTATCAGGATACATGGCCGCGATGCGGGCACGCAGCTCGTCGCTGCCGTTCGACTGCCCGTAGCCGAGGCGGACGTCGAGCGCATCGGAGTCCCGGTCCGCCAGCTCCAGCAGCTCTGAAAGGGAGAGCGGGTGGACGCCGCTTTCCGAAAGATTGAAGCGTACCCTGTGCTCGTAGGTCGACTGCCAGCGCTCCATCGTGAATGGATCGTACCTCACGGTTCAACTCCTCCTGCTTGATCGGGCGTAGATCGCGGTTGAGCGCGATACCCCCATGCGTCGTATCGGCTCCATCGAGCCGTTATGTTCATCGAGACGAGTTCTCTTTACACGATTCTCAGGACCGGATCATGACGCATTTCTCGCTCCCCGATGACCTCGCCATTCGGGGTAAGAACAGCGGGACGATCATCATGCTGGTGTTGGATGGGCTGGGAGGACTACCCCATCCCGACACCGGCCGAACCGAGCTGGAATCCGCCCGCACGCCCAACTTCGACGCGTTGGCGAGCCGGAGTTCCTTGGGCATGTTGATGCCGGTGGGGCACGGGGTCACGCCCGGCAGCGGACCGGGGCACCTCGCGCTGTTCGGCTACGATCCCATCGAGTCGATGATCGGTAGGGGAGTCCTGAGCGCCTTGGGCGTCGGACTCGCGCTCGAGCCGGGAGACGTCGCCGCTCGCCTCAATCTGGCGAACGTGGACGTGGACGGCCTGGTGACGGATCGTAGGGCCGGGCGCCCTACGGACGAAGACGGTCGACGGGTGATCGGCAAGGTCAAGGGAGCGATCAAAGCGCCCGACGGCGTAGAGGTGACACTCGTCCATGAGAAGGAGCATCGGGCGGTCCTCGTGATGCGGGGTGCCGGTCTCGGAGCTCAAGTGGGGGACACGGACCCACAGAGGACCGGTCTCCCGCCCGTTCCGGCCAAAGCGCGTCACCCGGACTCGGAGCGTACAGCCGATATCGTCCGGGATCTCCTCGAGCAAACCCGTGGGATTTTGTCCGATGAGCCCGTGGCAAACGCCTTCTTGGCGCGTGGCTTTGCGCAGTATGTCCGCTACCCGACGTTCGAGGAGCGCTACGGGCTCCGCGCGGTAGCGGTGGCCAAGTACCCGATGTATCGGGGTGCGGCCAGCCTGGTGGGTATGAGCGTTGACGGGGTCCCCACTTCGAACGAGCAGACCGTCGCTCTGCTCGAGGACCACTTCGGTAGTTACGACTTCTACTTCGTGCACTTCAAGGACACGGATTCCTGCGCCCACGATGGAGATTTTGCTGGTAAGGTGTCGGCCATCGAAGTGGTGGATTCTCTGTTGCCCAGGGTCATGGCGTTGGAGCCGGACGTCGTCATCGTCACTGGAGATCACTCCACGCCAGCGTTGTATCGGGAGCACTCCTGGCACCACGTGCCGCTCCTCATCGCCTCGAGTTGGGCCCGTCCGTCCGCTGGCGAGTTCGGCGAGTCGGCGTGTCGCGGCGGGGACATCGGTACCCTGCCCGGTAAGGATCTCATGTCGTTGGCTTTGGCCCATGCGACCCGCCTCGACAAGTACGGAGCCTGATGAACGTCCCGGAGGAGCGGCTGGAGCATACGCTGGCGTTGGGAGACGAGGGTGATTGGGAGGGCATGGCCGAACATCTCCGGGAATTGCTCGAGGAACATCCGGACAACGCTACCGTTCTGTGTTGGCTCGGTGTTGCCGAACGGGAACTGGGGATGGACGGCATCGCGTACGAGCGCTTCAAGGCCTCCGTCGCGGCACAGCCGGCCGATGCGAACATTCTCGCGATCTGTGGGGGAGGGTTGGCCCGTTTCGATGATCCCGAAGCGGAGTCCGTGCTTCGCACAGCTACGCTCGTGGACCCGAAACTGGCCTATGCCCGCACGATGTATGGGGGGTATTTGGCGCGCGAGGGTCTCTTCGATGATGCGTTCACGGAGCTGGAGGCCGCGTTTTCCTTGGCGCCCGAGGATCCGGACGTGCTCACCGAACGGGGCGTGGCGTTCACGCTGGCCGGACGCTTGGAGGAAGCGGTGGACGCCTTCTACGACGCCTGCTCGGCGGACCCCGAAGACGGATGGGTGAGGGGACTGGCCGGTCTCACGCTCGTGAGTCTTGGCCGGATCGAAGACGCGTTCGGAGATCTTCTGAGCGCGGCTGATCTGCGACCAGAGGACGTTGAGATCACACTGTTGGCGGCGTTGGCCGCGGCCGTGTGTGACGACCTGGAGCGAGCCTATGAGCTGATTGAGCGTGCCCGCTTCAGGACCGTCACAGGGGATCTGGCGATCGTGGAGGCGGTCCTCGATCGGGTCGATGATGGGGGTGAGGCGTCGGAGGAATTCCTGACCGAAGAGCTGGTTTCGAGCGCTCTGCGCGAACGGCTCATGACACGACTGTAACGCCGCTAACGTCCCGTTTGATCCTCTCGTGCGTCTCAAAGAGTGGGTTATCTTGGCGCACGGTATTTTGCGCACCCCGAAAAGAGAAATGCAGGCGATGCTGTCGATTCCCGCGGAGCGATTCACGCTCGACAACGGCCTTCGCGTCAACCTCTCACACGACCCGACCACCCCCGTAGTCGCGGTCAATCTCTGGTATGGTGTCGGATCGAGAAACGAGAGAGTGGGAAAGACCGGTTTCGCGCATCTTTTCGAGCACATGATGTTCCAGGGCTCGAGGCACGTTCCGAAGGGCGGGCACTTCGACCTCATCCAAAGGGCCGGAGGCTCGCTCAACGCCACGACGTGGTTCGACCGGACCAACTATTTCGAGACGGTGCCGTCCCATCACCTCGAGCTCGCTCTCTGGCTCGAGTCGGATCGTATGGGTTGGATGCTCCCCGCCATGACGCAGGAGAAGCTCGACAACCAGCGCGATGTCGTCATGAACGAGAGGCGCCAACGCTATGACAATCAGCCCTACGGCGACTGGGACGAGTGGATCCAGGCGATGGTTTTTCCGGAAACCCACCCCTACCACCACACCGTGATCGGATCGATGGAGGACATCGAGGCCGCCACGCTGGAGGATGTCGCGGACTTCTTCGGAATCTACTACGTGCCGAACAATGCGGTCCTGACCGTGTGTGGCGACTTCACGCGGGACGATGCCATCAAGCTCATAGAACGCCACTTCATGGACATCCCGCGGGGGGCCGACATACCGCCGATCCCGGGTGACACGGAGTTGAGCGCCACGATCGGCTCCACGGTCAGAGAGTGCGTAGAGGCCGAGGTGCCGCTTCCTCGAGTCCTCATGGCCTTCCGTATTCCGCCTTACTCGGACCCCAGCTTCTACGCCGCTGACGTTGCGAGCGCCGTGCTGGGGACGGGTAGGGCCTCGAGGCTGTATCGATCTCTGGTGCGAGAGCGTCGTGAGGCGAAGGACGTGACCAGCATGGCTTTTCCGCTCACCTCGGGGGCGGGGATGCTCATCCTCTGGGCGACGGGATTTCCTGGCGCGGATCCCGAGGCTTTGGAGGCCGCGCTCTCGAGAGAGGTGGAAGCCCTGGGTACGGTTCGGGACGAGGAGATAGACCGGGCAGTGGCGTTGACCGAGACCGCCTGGGTGCGTGAGATCGAACAGGTGGGCCAGCGGGCCGACCTGCTGTCCATGTTCGATCAACTCTTTGACGATCCGGGTCGCATCAACAGTGAGATCGAGCGCATGAGGGACGTCAGTCCGAAAGACGTGGCAGCCTTCTCGGAGGATTTTCTCGGGACGAATAACCGGGCCGTGCTGACTTACGTGCCTGCTGACTCCGGGGTGGTCGCTGGAGGGTCGCCATGAGCTCGTCCGGCAGGGCAAGCGCGCCCGCTCCAGGGCCCATTCGCAGCTTCGATTTCCCACGGGTGCGCCGCGAAGTGTTGGACAACGGACTGCAGCTTCGCTGCGTGGGGGTTCCACGGCTCCCCGTCGTGACGGTGAGCCTGGTGCTGGACGCCGGTGAGTGCAACGTGGACGACAGCCATGCGGGCCTAGCCGTCCTGACGGGAGACTCGTTGGAGGGCGGCACGGCCGTGCGCTCCGGTGTCGCCTTGGCGGAGGCACTGGAAGGGATCGGCGCGGGGCTGTCGGTGGGCACAGGTTGGGACTCGACGGCGATCGCCCTCTCGTGCATGGCCGATCGCCTCGATGAGGCCATGGAGCTGTTGGCGGAGGTGGTCCTTCAGCCAACTTTCCCGACTGATGAGGTGGAGAGAATTCGTGGCCAGCGTCTCGCCGCGATAAAGCAAGGAAGGATGGATCCGGCGTCCATCGCCACCTATGCCTCTCGTGCGGCGACCTACAGTGACGGTGCTCCGTATGGGCGACCGCTCGGTGGCACCGAGGAGTCCGTATCCTCACTGGGCTCTGATTCCGCTGCTGGTTTCGTCGAGGCTCGCTACCGCCCCGGGGGGGCTGGGCTGGTGGTCGTGGGTGACGTCGACATCGATCATGTGAAGTCGTTGGCCGAGGGGAGTTTCGGGAATTGGTCGGGAGACGCACCTAGGGTAGACGGGATCGGCGCAGAGCCGCGTACGACGGCGCGCAGAATGGTCGTGGTCCACCGGCCGGATGCGGTCCAATCGGAGATCCGCATCGGACACGTGGGTCAGCCGCGATCGACTCCCGACTACTTTCCACTCCTGGTGCTCAACGTGATCCTGGGGGGAGCCTTCACGAGCCGGCTCAACATGAATCTGCGGGAGAAGCACGGCTTCACGTATGGAGTCCGATCCCAGTTTGCCTTCCGTCGGGGTCCGGGACCCTGGACGATCTCCACGGCGGTAGGCACGGAGGTCACGGCCGACGCGGTTCGCGAGGCGCTTTCCGAGGTGGAAACCCTCGTTGCCGACGGGCCCACCGACGAGGAGGTCGAGGCGGCTCGGGACTACATCGCGGGGATCTTCCCGCTTCGTCTGGAGACCACCACTCAGATCGCGTCCCGGATCGCGGAGCTGCTCATCTACGATCTGCCCGACGATTATCACTCGGATTACCGAGATCGCGTACGCAGCGTAACCCGAGACCAGGTTGCGGAGGCGGCCCGACGTTGTATCCGACCCGATGAGACGACCGTCGTCATCGGAGGCGATGCGGAACGAGTGCGCTCGCCCCTGGAGGCGTTGGGGTGGGCTCCCCTGGAGATCGAGTCGGCTCCATGACCGCCACAGACCCCGATACGACGGACCTGAAGTCCGAGCTGCCGACGGGTCGCATCGGACGTGACATGATCTACGAGGGGCGGGTCGTACGGCTGAGCGTGGATGAGGTTCGCTTCCCGGACGGCTCCGAGGGCCGCTTGGAGATGATCCGCCATGTCGGGGCGTCCGCGGTCCTACCCTTCGTTGGGGCGCTTTCGGAAACAAATCCGGACGTCTTATTGGTTAGGCAGTATCGGTACGCGTCCGGTGGGTACCTGTACGAGGTCCCAGCCGGCTTGCCGTTGGGGCCTGAGGAGAGTTGGGAGGACTGTGCTCGGAGGGAACTCGAAGAAGAAACCGGCATGAGGGCGGGACGGTTGATTCCTCTGACGAAGATCTACACCACGCCAGGATTCACGGATGAGGTGATCCGATTGTTCGTGGCCGCGGACCTGGAGGAGGGGGAGGCAGCGTGTGATCCCGACGAGTTCTTGGAAGTGATCCGCTTCCCCTTCTCCGAGGTGATCGAGATGGTGAAGGATGGACGAATCGTGGACTGTAAGAGTGTGGCGACGGTCCTCTATGTCGATCGTTTTCTTCGGGAACGGGATCAAGAGGACCCTCGCTAGGGGGACCGCATGGCATGCCTCATGTCACACCTTTGAGATCGAGCGTCCCAAATATGGGACGCAACGGGGTGCGGAGTTGGCCAGGGGGTTGTATTTTCACGGGATTGGGTTGGCACGGAACGTGCGAGTGAGGGGGGTGGATAGAAATGAGCTTCGCCGACCGGAGTAGAAGCGTGAAGAACGTGGCGGAAAATCGAATCGGACAGAGCCAGGGGGCCAAGGAGCATCGCAAGATGCTGGCCAACCTGGGCGACAGCGATGTGGTCCGTTCTTTCTTGGACGGTGACGAGCGGGCGTTTGGTGAGCTCGTCCGGCGTTATGACAGCCGCCTCCTGAACTTCGTCTTCCGAACGGTAGGCGACCGTGAGCGGGGCCAAGATCTGGTGCAAGAGACATTCGTGCGGGTGTACCGACACATGCACCGGTTCGACCAGTCAAAGAAGTTCTCGACTTGGATCTACACGATCGCCGGGAACCTGGCCAAGAACGAACTGAGAAACCGATCACGGAATCCGCTGGTTCTCTTCCAGACGATTCGGAAGAATTGGGAGGCCGATCACCGGCCGTTGGAGTGGGAAGATTCCACCTTCAGGCCGGACGATCTCTTTCGGAAGAGGCATTTGAAGGAGCTGGTCGAGAAGGCGGTCGCCGAGTTGCCCGAGCACCACCGGATTGTTTTCGTTCTCCGAGAGCTCGAGGGGAAGACGTACGAGGAGATCGCGGAGATCACCAACTGCAACCTCGGCACGGTGAAGAGTCGCCTGAATCGAGCGAGGAACAACTTCGCTCGCGTGATCGCCCCGACGCTCAACTAACCCACGTCTAACGGCGGGTCCACCACAGAGGGTGGTCCTCGTCTCGGAACCCCGTTCCGTTCCCCTCGGTACCAATGTCGTGGAGAGGGAACACCGCGATGCCGCTCCACGTAGTACATCAACCTCGACGATCAGAACGGAACGGCACACAGGAACAAGGAGTCGGTCACGCACATGGATTGCTCGGAGTTTTTGCGTCGATTTTCCGAGTTCCTCGACGCTCCAGCGGAGTGCTCGCTGCGGCGTGAAGCGGAAGCTCATGTGGCGGAGTGCCCAAAGTGCGCCCGCTATCAAAGCGTGGTCGATCGGGGTATCCGAGTGCTACAGTCCATGCCCCGGGCCGAGGTTCCGGAGAGCTTCAGGCCGAGGCTCCAGCATCGTCTATACCATCTCGACGACGCCCTGGTCGATACCGGAGCCAGCGCTTCGGCCGTGTCGGTCACGACTGCGCTCGGGATGGCGGTTCTCCTCACGGTCATCGCTTGGGCGCCGAGGGCCGTACAGAGAACCCCCGAGGTCCAGCTTCCAGCGATCGTGGTTTCCGGTCCTCCACGCGTCGACCCCCTGTTGCTGACCGACCCCAGGGGGTTCCAGTTGCCTTCTTCAGCCTTGAATCTGACCGGAGGCCTGTGGTCGGACCCGAACTCTCTGCTGTACGAGTACTCGCCCATGCGGGAGCGGTACCGAACCAACCGCGTGCTTCGACGAACGGGTCTCGATTGACCGAAGAACCGTGCGTCAACAGGCTGTCGTTACCATGACCAGCCCCCTCCGGAAGGTCCTCGACCAGGGCTCCCGGGGTGGGGTTTTCTTTCTTCATGGCGACGACGAATACCGGAAGGGGGAAGCCTTTCGAGACCTGGTCGACGCCCACGTGGATTCCGGAATGCGTGACTTCAACGTGGACGTTCTGCGGGCTGGTGAGACGAGCGTGGAGGATCTGGCGCGCATCCTCGCGACGCCTCCGATGATGGCGGATTGGAGGGTGGTTGCCGTAAAGGACGTAGAAGTGTTTGCCGGCGCCGCGCGAGCCCGGGACCTCATCTTGGACCTGGCCGACTCTCCGCCGCGTGATCTGGCACTGATTCTGTCGGCACGAATTCCACAGGGATCCAAGGCGAAGTTCTACCAGACGTTGAAAAAACGAGCTCAGTCGGTAGGATTCCCGCTGATGACCCTCGAGGATACTCCGGGGTGGCTGATGGAGCAGACGCAGGCCCGCTTCGGGATGACGATGGAGGTGGATGCCGCAAAAGCGCTGGCTCAGTCGATCGGGGTCGACCTCGGTATTCTTTCCCAGGAGCTCGAGAAGCTGTCGGGCGTGGCCGGTGAAGGTGATCGCATCACATTGGAGCACGTGCGCCGAGCGGGAACAGTGCTTCCGAAGCAGGATCGCTGGCAGTGGTTCGACCTCGTAGGCGGCCGGCAGTTCGGGGAAGCAGTGGCGGGACTCTCCGTGCTTCTCGGTCAGGGAGAGAGTGGGGTCGGCCTCGTCGTCGGGTTATCGAACCACCTCTTGAGGATCGGGGTGGCGGTCGAGCAGGGGGCGGGTGCCCTCGAAGAGGTTCTGCCGCCGCATCAGAAGTGGCTTTCTCGGCAGATCGGGAGCCAAGCCGGGGGCTGGACACCGGAAGCGATCCGGGAGGGAATTCTGGGACTCTTGAGGGTAGATCGACTATTGAAGGCGAGTTCACTATCGGATCAGCACCATCTTGAAGAATGGCTTCTCACGCTCATGGACAGCGAAGGCATCGCGGCATGATCGCTCTCGTGTTGTTGCTTGCCACGGCGGGTCTCGGGGTGCAGCTACAGGCTCAGGAGGGTCTGGACGCTGTGGACGCGTTGGCTTCGGCCGGTCGGACCGAGGAGGCGCGCGCGACTCTCGAGTCGTGGTGGGAGGACGATCGCCAAACGGCCGGCCGACGCGATCGTCAGCGAGCCCTGTGGCTACGGGCTGTGCTTACGGTGGATCCCAGCATGGCGGGCCTGGATTACCAACGGCTGGTGCTGGGCTACCCCGGTGGTCCATATTCCGCCGACGCTTTGACGCGGCTGGGCTTTATCTCGGCGGCGGACGGGAACCTTGGAAAGGCGGCGGACTTCTTCCGAACGCTCGTTCGTGATTATCCAAGAAGTCCCGAGCGAAGGAGCGCACGAGCTTGGCTCTCTGAGAACGAAGCCGCGGTCGAGGAAGCGGAGGAAGCTCTCCGGACACCCGCCCCGCCTCCTGTCGAGACGACGTTGTCAGAAGCGTTGGCGAGGTATGCGGTTCAGTTGGGGGCATTCCTGAGTGAAGAGCTAGCCGAGCGTCTCATGGTACTCGTAGAGGACGCCGGGTTTACGACGCGCTTGGTGCGGGTGAGGGAAAGCGCCTTGATTCATGTGCGCACCGGCAGCTATGCCGATCGCGCGACGGCTGTGGAGTTGATGCTTAGAATCCGTGAGTTCGGCTATGACGCGACGATCGTAGCGGACGTCGCCCTGGAAGCGCCTGTCGGATGACGGCCCAGCGAGTTGAGAGGACTAAGTGGTCGATCGTTCTCGCAGAGGATGATGACGACTACGCCGTCTTGGTCGAGCGAGCGCTGGGAAAGGCGTCGAGTATACCGGTGGAGATTCGCCGAGCACGAAACGGCGAAGAAGCGGTTTCCTGCTGAGTGAGTCGGCGCCTGACCTGCTGCTCCTAGACTTGAAGATGCCGGGTATGAGCGGCCACGACGCATTGGAGCAGATCAAGGGAGACGGCCGGCTCCGCCCCATTCCGGTGCCGGTGCTCAGTTCGTCGGACCGTGATGAGGACGTCGCCAAGAGCTATGGCCTGGGCGGGAATCATTTCATCACGAAGCCGGAAGACGTTCGGGACCTCGAGGTGAAACTCGGGGCCCTCCTCCGAAACCTCTCCGAGCTCAGGGGGATCCACCGGGGATCGAGCGGCGTCTCCACCGCGAAGAGCGCCGTGGACCCGGACGCGATGGCGATGTCCACGGTTGTACGCTGGACGATCGTCATCGGAGTGCTGCTCGCTCTTTATCTGTTTGGAAAACTGTCGGGCGCCTTCTAGGGATTCTGCGTCTTGTTGGGGAACCTGTGAACGACAAAGCAACAGTCCGAGAGACGGAGCTCCCCACCGAGTTCCTCACCCGTGAGTTCCCGATTTCAGGCATGACCTGCGCCGCTTGCGTTCGCCGCGTGGAGATCGCGGTCGGCTCTGTTCCCGGCGTGAAGGAAGTCGAGGTAAGTCTCGCCACCGAGACGGCCCGCGTCCGATACGTGCCTGAAGGCTTCGATTCCGACGCCATGCGTGAGGCCGTAACAGCCGCCGGCTACGGGGTGGACGCCGCGGCCGAGGCGGAGGAGATGGAGGAGACGCTTCGCCGGCGGGACGAGGAGCGGGAAGCGGAGACCGCGCGACTCTTTCGGCGCTTTTGGCTCGGCTTTGTCCTGGGCCTACCGGTGGTGCTCATCGGGCACGCGCACTGGATCCCCGCCCTACGAGATGTGCCCCTCGAGGCAATGCGTCCGTGGTGGGCCCTGAGCGGCGTGTTGACCGTGCCGATCATGGCTTACGTGGGTGGGCGGTTCTTCTCGGGCGGCTGGTCGGCTTTTCGCCGTCACGACGCGAACATGGACACGCTCGTAGCCCTGGGTACCGGCGCTGCGTGGATCTACTCCACGGTGGCGGTCGCGTTTCCGGAGCTTTTTCCGGAAGGGACGGCGCACCCGTTCTACGAGGCGACGGCTGTCGTCATCACCCTCGTGGTCTTGGGGCAGGCTTTGGAAGCACGGGCCAAGGGCCGGACGTCCCAGGCCGTGCGGCGGCTCATGGATCTGCGTCCGCTCGTGGCTCGGGTCATACGTGACGGCGTCGAAACGGAGGTGCCCGCCCTCGAAGTGACAATTGGGGATCGGGTGGTGGTGCGTCCGGGGGAGAAAATCCCGGTGGACGGGCGCGTCGGCGCAGGAGGAAGCGTCGTGGACGAGTCGATGGTCACGGGCGAGAGCATTCCCGTGGAGAAGAACGTGGGCGACCAGGTCGTGGGGGGGACCATGAACACGGTGGGGGTCCTCTACTTCGAGGTCGAGCGAGTGGGCAGCGACATGGTCCTGTCCCGGATCGTTCGGATGGTCCGAGACGCTCAAGGAGCCAAGCCCCCCATTCAGAGGATCGTGGACGTGGTGGCGAGCTACTTCGTGCCCTCTGTGATGATCATCTCGGTCGTGTCGTTCGCGGCTTGGTACACCTTCGGCCCAGCTCCGGCACTGAGCTACGCCGTGGTCGTGGCCGTCTCCGTCCTCGTGATCGCGTGCCCGTGTGCGTTGGGCCTGGCGACGCCTATTTCGATCATGGTGGCCGTCGGCAAGGCCGCTGAGCATGGGATCCTCATTCGGAACGGCGAGGCTCTGCAAAGAGCCCGTGACATCGACACAGTCGTGTTGGACAAGACTGGGACGGTCACTCAGGGGAGTCCTTCCCTCACCGATGTGGTGCCTTCTGCGGGCGTCGCCGCCGAAGATCTGCTCCGTTTCGCCGCCGCCGTGGAGATCGGCTCGGAGCACCCGTTGGGTAAGGCGATCGTCGATGGTGCGCGCACCCGGGGAGTCGAATACGGGAGGGCTGAGGAATTCGAAGCCGTACCCGGCCAAGGGGTGAGCGCTACGGTGGAGGGTCGGCGGATCTTGGTCGGTACGACCGCGTTCCTCGCCAAGGCCGGCGTGGCCACTGGGGAACTGGAGTGGCGATCGGCGAAGTTGGCCGAGGATGGCCGCACGCCCATCGTGGCCGCTCGGGACGGCCAGCCGCTCGGTATCCTCGGGATCTCCGATCCAGTGAAGGAAGATTCACGGGCGGCCATTCGGAGACTCCAGGCTCTGGGAAAGCGTGTGGTCATCCTCACGGGCGACCACGAAGCGACGGCACGGGCGGCCGCGCGTGAGGTGGGAGTGGAAACGGTCTTGGCGCGCGTATTACCTGACCAGAAAGCGCGGCACATCGAGGAACTCCAAGCTCAGGGTGCCCGTGTAGCCATGGTAGGCGACGGTATAAACGACGCCCCTGCCCTGGCCCAAGCGGACGTGGGGATCGCGATCGGCACCGGCACGGACGTGGCGATGGAGACTGGCGATGTGACGCTCATGAGCGGGTCGCTGACAGGCGTGGTCGATCTGATGGAGATCTCCGAGGCGACCTTCGTAAATATCCGCCAGAACCTCGTCGGAGCGTTCATGTACAACGTGCTCGGGATTCCGGTGGCTGCGGGCGTCCTGTACCCCTTTTTCGGTATTCTCTTGTCCCCGGTCATCGCGGGCGCTGCCATGGCCTTCAGTTCCGTGACGGTAGTGACGAACGCGAACCGTCTCAGGGCTTTTACTCCGAAAGGCGTGGGGGCGTGACGCCCCAGGCTGGGCACTTCCCGTGGACGTGATCCTGGTGAACGTGGGAGCGGTGCTGGTGATCGGGTGGATCGTTTGGTACTTCTGGGGGCGGTAGCCCACTAGTGTGCTGTCCCGGAAATACGGTGACGCACCGAGGGGGCCGAAGCGGGACAGCACATTAAGCCTTCCGCAGCACCGCCTCCCAAGCGTCGAGCATTCCCTCGAAGGAAAAGCGGTCGAGGTAACGTCGTTCGGCGGCCCAACCCATCTCTTCCCTGACCGCCTTGTCGTACAGGATCGAGTTCAAAGCTGACGCGATCTGTGGGGGCGTGAAACCAGTGATCAACCCGGGAGCGCTGCCGTCTGGCGTCGGCTCTAGGCCTTCCTTCGCCCCTGAGACGTCCGTGGAGACCACCGGAACGCGTCGAGATAGGGCCTCGAGCATGACCCCGGACATCCCTTCGCGGTCGGATGTGATCACAAGGAGGTCGATGGCGTCTATTACAGTTGCGATGTCTCGTTGGTAGCCGAGAAAGTGGACTCGGTTCCTCAGCCCGAGGTCTTGTGCGTGCAGCCCGAGGGCTCCACGCAGGGGGCCTTCCCCGGCCACCACCAGGTGAACGTTGTCTCGTAGGAAGACCATGGCTTCGAGCAGTCGATCGAAGCGCTTCTGGGGAACGAGGCGTCCCACGCTACCGAGTAGGCTTACGTCGTATGGAAGGCAGAGGGCCCGTCGCGCCTCCTCGGACGGAACGCGTCGGCTGAGGGGAGGCAGTCCCTTGTAAATCGTCGTGAAGCGACTCTCGAGTTCGGGTAGGGACTCGACGTAAGATTGGCGCATCGTGTCGGCGACGAAGACGACGTTGTCGACCCACCGTCGCAGTACCATCCGGTACTTGGGGCTCCGAGGCGTGTCACTCGAGAGTCCGATCCGCGCCACGACGTTCGGAACCCTCGCGATCCTCGCGCCCAGCGCCGCCAACCAGAGCTTCCGGTAGGTTCCTACCACGAACGCGTCCGGTCTCTCGCGTTTGAGAACCCTGGCCAGGGCGAGAGCGTTATGGAGAGCCACGTCACCCCCCAACCGCAGCATGCGCGTCCCGACGCCTCTGCTCGCCGCTCCCTCTGCGACCAAGGTCCGGTTGCAAAGCAGGGTGACGTCATGACCCCGCTTGGTCAGACCGGCAAGGAGATCGGCCAGAGCGATCTCGGCTCCGCCCCACTCGGGAGCTCCGTTGTGGGCGATGATCCGCAGAGGAGCTTCCATCGACCGGCTCAGCCCGCCGCTGGCCGAGGCGAATGTATGGTTCGGTCCACCGGTACGTCTCTCCTTCATCGATTCAGTTGATCGGGTTCGGGCGGGCGGATATCCTTGTGACCATATCCTGAGACTTGCTCGCCCAGGACGTGCCCGAGCCCTGAACACCCACTTGATGCCACAGGCTGACGATACTCCACTGATGCGTCAGTGGCGAGAGGTCAAGTCCCGGAACCAGGATTCTCTCGTCTTTTTCCGCGTGGGAGATTTTTATGAACTCTTCTTCGGGGATGCCGAGAAGGGATCGCGTCTACTCGGGCTGACACTCACGTCCCGAAACAACGGGGCCGCGGCCCGAGTTCCTCTTGCCGGCGTCCCGGCCAAAGCCCTCGACGACTATCTGGCCCGTCTGATCTCTCTGGGCCAGAGGGTTGCGATCTGCGACCAGGTCGAGGATCCCGCCGAGGCAAAGGGCATCGTCCGGCGCGAGGTCACCGAGACGGTCACACCCGGGACGGTCCTCCACGACTCTCTCCTGAGCGCCGAGAGGAACAACTTCGTGGTCGCACTCACCGAGCCCACCGACGAACGTGTGGGGCTCGCCACTCTCGATCTCTCTACGGGTGAGCTCTTCGTGCAGGACGTGCCCGTAGCGGAGCTGGCAGCGGAGATAGGCCGCCGAGATCCGACCGAAATCCTACTTCCGAGGTCACTGGATAGCGGTGGGGATGACGGCGGCGGGGACGGCGGTGGGGGACCCGACTCCACCGCGTTCGGTGCGGTGCTCTCCGGACGGCTGCGCACGTTCCGGGACGATTGGGTCTTCGACTACGAGGCCGCCGCCGACGAACTGAAACGCCGGTATGCAATCCAGAGTCTCGAGGCGTTCGGCTTCCAGACAAAAGACCGACTACTGGTGCGCGCTACCGGTGCGCTCCTCGCATACGTGGCCGAGATCCGCCCGAATGGCGTGAGCCACATACGGACCCCGGACATCCTTCGTCCGGGAAGCGCCATGCTCCTCGACGAGATGACCCGGCGAAACCTGGAACTGGTGGAGCCACTCAGAACAGGCGAGGAGGGGGGTACGCTGATCTCGGTTCTGGACGAGTCCGTGACCGCGATGGGTGCGAGGACGCTCAGGCATTGGATCCTTCACCCGTTGGTGACAGCCGAGAAGATTTGGCGAAGGCAGGAGGCGGTCGCGGAGCTCTTCGACGATCTCGATTTGCGCTCCCAACTGCGAACCGCGTTGGGTCGCATGAGTGACCTGGAACGCATGGCCGGCAAAGTGGGGGCGGGCCGGGTGTCACCGCGCGAACTTCTCGGCCTGGGACGCTCGCTCGCCGAGTTGCCATCGATCCAGAGGGTTGGGGCGGGGGCGTCGAGTGTGATGCTTCGCTCACTCGTGGATGAATTGGACCTCTTGGAGGACGTCCGAGAGTTGATCGAGGTGTCCATCTCGCCGGATGCACCGCCGACGCTCCAGGACGGCGGCGTCATCTGCGGGGGCTACTCGGTCGAGTTGGATGAGATACGCGCGACCCTGGATGGCGCACGTGACTTCATCGCGAGCCTCCAGGTGCGTGAGCGGGAGCGTACCGCCATCCCATCGCTCAAGGTCGGCTTCAACAAGGTGTTCGGGTACTACCTCGAGGTGACGAAGGCGAATCTCGGGAAGGTCCCCGAGGACTTCGTGCGCAAACAGACGTTGACCAACGCGGAGCGCTACTTCACGCCCGAGCTCAAGGAGTGGGAAGAGAAGGTCTTCGCCGCCGAGGACCGGATCGAGAAGCTGGAGGGGGATATCTTCCGCGAGATCAGGGGCCGCGTGGGGATGGAGGTGGCGCGCATCCAGGAGGCCGGGGCGAGGGCTGCTCGGCTCGACGCGCTGACTACCCTTGCCCACGTTGCCGTGCGAAGGCGCTACGTCAGGCCCGAGGTCCATACGGGGTACGAAGTGGAGATCGCTGCCGGGCGCCATCCAGTTGTGGAGACGATGATGCCGACTGAGTCGTTCATCCCGAACGACCTCGGTCTCGACGAGGACGGCCGCATCGTGGTGCTCACGGGGCCTAATATGGCGGGTAAGTCTACGGTGCTCCGCCAGGTCGGGCTGATCCACCTGATGGCACAGATCGGGTCCTTCGTGCCTGCCGACCGAGCGCGGCTTGCGGTGTGTGACCGGATCTTCACCCGAGTGGGCGCCTCCGACAATCTGGCGCGCGGCCAATCGACTTTTATGGTCGAGATGAACGAGACCGCTTCGATCATCCACGGCGCGACCGACAGGAGCCTCGTGCTCCTCGACGAGATCGGGCGTGGCACGTCCACGTACGACGGCGTGTCCATCGCGTGGGCCGTCACGGAGCACCTACACGAGGTGGTGGGTGCCAAGACGATCTTCGCCACGCACTACCATGAGCTGACCCAACTCGGCGATCTGCTTCCTGGAGTGAAGAACATGAACGTCGCCGTGCGGGAGGTCGGAGAGGAGATCGTCTTTCTGCGAAGACTCGAGGAGGGTGGGGCGGACCGATCTTATGGAATCCAGGTGGCTCGTCTGGCGGGCCTGCCGGACCAAATCATCGCTCGGGCGAGGGAACTTCTGACCGAGTTGGAGGGAACACACACGGGTGGGGGTGAAGGCCTGGGCCGGTTCGGAGAACATCGACCGGCCTCTGAGCCTCCACCCGACCAGCTTTCGTTTTTCGCGGGGGCAGATCCGCCGATCCTCAAGAGGCTCCGGGCCATAGATCCAGAGACGCTGACGCCGAAGGAGGCCTTGGACTTGATGTTCGAGCTTCGTGAGGAGATTCGATCGGGAAAAGACGGTTGAGGGGTCTGACCCTCGGCGCGTTCTTCGCCGCCGGATTGGCCGGGTGTTCCGGTGACCAGCCGATCGACAGTCCCTCACCCCTAAGCGCGTCGGTTCCGATCGAATATCCGCTCGAGCTGTGGGACCAGGGAATCGAGGGGAGCTCGCTCCTCAAGGTGCGCGTGACCGACCTTGGCGGGGTAGACAGCGTGATCGTGATGGAATCCAGCGGTCACGCCGCATTCGACTCGTCGGCCGTGCGCGGTGCCAGGACGCTCAGGTTCAGTCCTGCTCGACAAGGGGACAAGCGTATCACCGTGTGGGCCCACGTCCCGGTACACTTTTCGAAGAGGCCTCGTCCTTGAGCAACAACCCTCTCCCGTACGACAACATCACCGAGGTCGTAGGCTTCACTCCGCTGATTCGCCTGAACAGTGTGAACGCGGGAGCTCCCGGCACCATCTACGTGAAGTGTGAGTTCCTGAGCCCGGGAGGGTCCGTAAAGGACCGCATCGGGCTGGCCATGGTGGAGGCCGCCGAGCGCGAAGGACGACTCAAGCCGGGTGGCGTCATCGTGGAGGCGACGAGCGGGAACACCGGCATGGCGCTAGCGATGGTGGCCGCTATCCGGGGGTACCGATGCATCTTCACGATGCCCGACAAAATGAGCCAGGAGAAGGTGAAGCTTTTGCGATCTTTCGGCGCCGAAGTGGTCATCGTGCCCACCGCTGTACCGCCGGATCACCCGGAGCACTACACGATGAAGGCTCAGAGCATCGCGCGTGAGACTCCGGGTGCCATTCTAGCCGATCAGTTCTACAACCCGGCGAACGCCCAGGCGCACTACGATACCACTGGCCCCGAGATCTGGGAGCAGACCGAGGGCAAGGTTACACACTTCTTCGCTGGCTCGGGCACGGGGGGGACGATCACCGGCGTGGGTCGCTACCTCAAGGAGCAGAACCCAGACGTTCAGATCGTGGGTGTAGACCCGGCAGGCTCAGTCCTGAAGTCCTTCTTTGATACCGGAGAGATGATTCAGGGCGAGCCGTATAAGGTCGAAGGCCTGGGAAGCGACAAGATCCCGGGTGCGCTGGACATGTCGGTGACGGATCGATGGGTCACCGTTACGGATGCGCAGTCGTTCGGGATGACCCGGCGGCTGGCACGAGAGGAAGGGCTCTTCGGCGGAGGCTCTTCGGGACTTCTCGTGCACGCTGCCGTGGAGGCAGCGAAGGAGTTCGACGACAGCGAGGCCGTGTTCGTGACGCTTCTGCCGGACTGGGGTGAGCGCTACCTGACCAAGATCTATGACGACGACTGGATGCGGGAGAACGGCTTCCTCAAGCGCGCTCACCCCAGCGTCCACGATATGGTCTCCAGTAAGGATGTGGAGCTCTCGGAGTTGATCAGCGTCCAACCGTCGACACCCGTCCGTGTCGCACTTTCGACCCTCAGCTCACACAACGTGTCTCAGTTGCCGGTGATTCTGGACGGCGAAAGCATGGGCTCGATCACCGAGTCCGAGCTCATGGCCTCGGTGATCGAGGACCCCGAGCTGCTCGACCGTCCGGTCGAGGCGATCATGGACGCCTCGTTCCCGATCGTCGACAGCCACATTGACGCCGAGAGCGCCGCGGGCCTGCTCACCCGCAAGAATCCGGCGGTGCTCGTCCGGGAGGGGGGAGAACTTCAGGGGATCCTCACTCGATACGATGTCGTCCGAAACCTGACCGGGACGGCGAGTTGAGCGGTCCATGAGGGTTGTGGTCCTCCTCGGGGGAGTGTCTGAGGAGCGGGATGTGTCCCTCGCGTCCGGTTGCCAGGTGGCCGATGCGCTGAGGCAGTCGGGACACGACGTGATCACCTTCGACCCTGCGGATGGGACGCTCACTCGGGCCGACGAAGCCGAGATTCTCACGATGGGGGTTCGCAGCCTTCCGCCTGCGGAGATCGGCGACGCGGGTGCTTCGGGAACCGCCATCTCGACGCGGGAGGAGATCCTCGACGCCGACGTCGTCTTCCCCGCGCTCCACGGCGGCATGGGCGAGGACGGAACGCTCCAGGCCCTCCTCGACCTCGGCGGCATCACTTATGCCGGGAGCGGCATGCTCGGATGTGCCCTCTCGATGGACAAGGACGTCACCAAGCGGATCCTTCGAAACGCGGGGATCCCGACGCCGGACTGGCTGGTGAACCCCACGGCCGAAGAGGCGATCGAGAGGCTCGGTCTGCCGCTGATAGCGAAGCCGGTTGCCGGCGGATCGTCGGTCCGGCTGTACCTGCTCCACGACCCTGAGGGAGTAGAGGAGACTATCGCGGCGGAGGCCTCGGCCGGCGATCGGGCCCACAGACCGGGCGGTCACGCTTCGGACATGATGTACGAGGCCTACGTGGCAGGTCGCGAATTCACGGTGGGCATCCTGGGGGGGGAGGCTCTCCCGGTGGGCGAGATCGTATCGGCGCACGAGCTATTCGATTACGAGTGCAAATACCAGACGGGCATGGCCGAGGAGGTCTTTCCGGCCGACATCCCCGAGGGGCTCGCCCGGACGCTCCGCGAGCGAGCGCTCGAGGTTCACCGCTTGCTCCGCCTGCGGGATTTCTCCAGGGTCGACTTCATGGTGGACGACGCGGGCGAGGCTTGGTGTCTGGAGGCGAACGCCTTGCCGGGGATGACCGGGAACAGCCTGGTCCCCAAGGCTGCGGAGGCGGCCGGCATTTCCCTTCCGGATCTCTGTGACCGCATCGTACGGATGGCGGAGGAACGTGTTTCCCTAACCGGACTGCGGTTGTTACCGTAGAGAGTACGAGAGTACAGCTACGGTCGACCGCAGGAACCTGCTCCGAAGGAACGGGGTTTGAAGTTATGACTTCAGATCCGGCTCTAGTTTCTTGTTTCGTTGTGTTCCAGGGGGAGAGACGCCCTTGAGCGGCACCGGGTATCGCGGTTTCGGTCAGATAAACCTCAGCTATAGCATGACCCCATGGGTCAAGCGGCTGCTAATCGCCAATACCGTGGTGTTTGCCCTCACCTGGGTCATCGGTTCACAGTTCGTCTTCGAATGGTTCTCCTTCCAGCCCACCAAGGTCCTCGTCCGGCCATGGGGCGCGTTCACGTACATGTTCCTCCACGGGGACTTTTGGCACGTCTTCATGAACATGTTGGTCCTCTTCTTCTTCGGGCCTCCCCTGGAGTCGAAGTGGGGATCTCAGGAGTTCATTCGTTACTATCTGGTGTGTGGCCTCGGGGGTGTGGCGCTCAGCTTCTTCTTCGTCTCGTACACGATCATCGGTGCATCGGCTGCCGTGTACGGCGTCATGTTGGCCTTCGCGATGGCGTGGCCGGAAGCCCCCATCTACGTGTGGGGCATATTCCCGGTGAAGGCAAAATGGCTGGTTGCGTTCCTCTTCTTGGTGACGTTTACGAATGCTTTCGGAGGCGCCGGTGGTGGCGTGGCTCACTTCGCACACCTGGGCGGCTTCGTGGCCGGGTTCCTGTATCTCAAGACCGACTGGCGAGCTACGCGCGCGGTACAGAGCTTCGGTAAGGCGGCGCGCAGCAGGCGCTTCGCGATCGTTCCACGGGAACGAGCCGAGGACGCGACCGGAGACCAGAGCGGGAAGAGGGCGGCGGAGGCCGGAGAGAACAGCATGCTGGATGCCGTGGACCAGGTGCTGGACAAGATATCGGCCGAGGGAATGAGCTCTCTCACAGAGGCCGAAAAGCGACTTCTCGACGAAGTGTCGAAGAAGCACCGCACCAACTGACGGTCGACGGGTTCCAGGCTCGGAAATCTCTTGACCCTTATCGGTACCCCGCCTACAATCACCGTCCCCTCGAAACTGCGGGATTAGACACGCACGTAGGAGACACAACATGGCGTCCGCTAAAGAATACACCACCGACAAGATCCGGAATGTCGTCGTTCTGGGCCATGGCGGAGCCGGGAAAACGACCCTTGTCGATGCCCTCTGCTTCACTGCTGGAACGTCAAAACGGAAGGGGAACGTAAGTGAGGGTCACGCGCTGACCATGTACACGGAGGAGGAGGCGAAGCACGGGATCTCGCTCCAGTGTACACCAGCGTTCTGTGAGCACTTGGGAAGCAAGATCAATCTGTTGGACACACCGGGCTTCATGGACTTCGTCGGCGAGACGCTGGCAGCCATCCGGGTGGCCGACTCCGCGGTCATTGTCGTTAGCGCCACCTCGGGAGTCGAGGTGGGCACCGAGACCGTATGGGAACACGCGGAGAGCCGGGGCATCCCCCGGCTTTTTTTCGTCTCTATGATGGACAAGGAGAACGCATCCTTCGAGCGTACCTATCAGGAGATCAAGTCGCGGATGACGGAGAAGGTCGTTCCCGTGGAGATCCCCATCGGCGAAGGCCCCGACTTCCGGGGGATCATCAACCTTTTCAGTGGGCGCGCCCATCTCTACAAGGCCGGAACCCAGACGGGCGAGTACGAGGAAAGCGACATCCCGGAGGATCTCCAGGCGAAGTTCGACGAATGGGAGACCGAGTTGCAGGAAACGCTCGCCACCACCGACGAGCGACTCTTGGAGCGCTATCTGGAGGGCGAGAAAATTACGCGGAAAGAGGCCATCGAGGCCATGGCCCTGGGGGTCGCACGAGGTGAAGTGATTCCGCTCTTTTGTGGCTCGGCGGAACAGTCCTATGGGATGCGGGCGCTCCTCAAGAAGATCGTCGAGCTTTGCCCCAGCCCCGCGGAGGCCGGCGGCGAGGTGGCGCAGCGCGTCGGCATGGATGAGGAGCTGCTTCTATCGGCTTCCGACGACGAGACCTTCGCCGCTCTGATCTACAAGACGGTAGCCGAGCCACACGTGGGGGAGCTGTCGTACTTCCGGGTCGTCAGCGGGTCCGTGAAAAACGGACAGGGGGTGAGGACTGGCGAGCGAGGTGGCACTGAGAAGCTGAACCACCTGTCCGTGCCCCTCGGCAAGGAGCGCGTCGAGGTCGCCAGACTCCACGCGGGGGACTTGGGAGTGGTGGCAAAGCTCAGGAGCGCCCATACCAACGACACGCTGTGCGACGTCTCGCGGCCGGTGGTTCTCGAGAAGATCGACTTTCCGAAGCCCGAGATTGCGGTGGCCATCAGGGGGGAGACCCAGGGTGATGAGGACAAGCTGGGTGAGGTCCTTCCGAAGCTCCATGAAGAGGATCCGACCTTCGTTGCCGAGTTCGACGCGGAGCTTCATCAGACGATTGCTCGAGGGATGGGCGAGTTGCATCTGGCCGTTCAACTAGAGCGCATGAAGCGGAAATACGGGGTCGCCGTAGGGATAGAGCAGCCGAAGATCGGCTACCGGGAGACCATAACGAAGGAGGCCGAGGGACAGGGCCGCCACAAGAAGCAATCGGGGGGCCGGGGGCAGTTCGGCGACTGCCGGATACGTCTGAAACCGCGGGCCGCCGGGGGAGGATACGAATTCGTGAACTCCGTCAAGGGTGGTGTGATCCCGACCAAGTTCGTCCCGTCCGTGAACCGGGGCATCCAGGAGGCAGCCCATCGGGGGATCCTCGCAGGCTTTCCCTGCGTCGACTTCGAGGCGGAGTGCTACGACGGCTCGTATCACGCGGTGGACTCGAGTGACATTGCGTTCAAGCTGGCTGGTTCGACCGCGTTCAAGAATGTCTCGGCGAAGTGTCGGCCCGTGATCCTCGAGCCCATCATCGAGGTGACCGTGACCACGCCCGACGACTATGTGGGCGACATCATGAGCGATATGAACCAGCGGCGTGGTAAGGTGCTTGGGATGGAACCCGTCGCGGGGCGCACCACCGTCAAGGCCTTGGTGCCAGAGGCGGAGCTTTATAAGTATTCGACGTCACTTCGGGCCATCACGCAGGGACGTGCACACCATAGCCGGAGTTTTTCGGGATATGAAGCCGTCCCGGAGCACGAGGTGCCGAAGGTGATTGCGGCGACGAAGGAGGCCGCGCAGGCGTCCTAGTGTCCTGAGTCAGAAGTTCGGCGCAGCACCGAGGGGACCGAAGCGCCGCCCTGGCAAGGCGCGATGACGAGTAATAGCAGGGCTATTGCGAGGAAGAGGAACGCGGCCAGGGTGGATGCAGCGGTTCACGAATGCCGGCGAACTTCTGACTCAGGACACTAACGCCCGCCGGGCACAGACGGACGAAGCAGCGGTACGAAAGGAGGCGGTACGGTGTCTGGACACAGCAAGTGGGCGACGATCAAACGCAAGAAGGCGGCGACCGACGCCAAGCGCGGGAAGATCTTCACCAAGCTGATCCGCGAGATCACGGTCGCGGCCCGGGACGGTGGAGGTGACCCCAGCTTCAACCCCCGTCTTCGCCTCGCTGTGGACAGTGCTAAGGCCGGCAATATGCCCTCGGACAACATCACCCGGGCCATCAAGAAAGGCACCGGCGAGCTAGAGGGCGTCAGCTACGAGGGAATCGCTTACGAGGGCTACGGCCCGGGCGGGATAGCCCTCTACATCGAGACGCTGACCGACAACCAGAACCGGACCGTAGCGGATGTACGCCACATCCTCACCAAGCTCGGTGGCAGTCTGGGCACGACGGGGTCGGTGGGTTGGCAGTTCGACCGCAAGGGTCAGATCTACGTGGACGGTTCCCGCTACACCGAGGATGCGGTTTTCGAGGCCGCGATTGAGGCGGGGGCTGACGATGTCGAGAGCGGGGGTGAGGAGCTCGTCGTGACGACCGCGGCGAGCGCCTTCCACGATGTACAGGAGGGGATGAGGGGCGCGGGCATCGAGTTCGAGCGGGCCGAGCTCTCGTGGATTCCCCAGACCGAAGTGCGCGTCGAGGGGCGAGACGCCGAGAAGCTCGTCAAGCTCCTGGACGCGCTCGATGACATCGACGACGTCCAGCAGGTGTCGTCCAACGCGGACATCGACGAAGAGATTCTCGCCCAGGCCCTGTAGTGGCCGGCCGCGAGCTTGGGGGGGTAGGAAACCAGGTGAGCTCGGAGCTGATTCTTGGAATCGATCCTGGAACGGCGATCACGGGGTACGGCGTTGTCGCGAGAGAGAGCGGTAGCCCCCCTTCGCTGGTGGAGTGTGGTGTGGTGAGGACGTCGTCGGGCGAACCGTTGGCCGTGCGGATCAAGGAGATCTTCGGTGGGGTCAGCGAGCTCATCGACCGTTTTGCGCCCACGGTGCTCGTGGTGGAGGACGTCTTCCAAGGAAAAAATGTGAAGAGCGCCCTTACTTTGGGACATGCCCGCGGCGCCATTCTCTTGGCCGGCGCGCTCCGCGAGATTGTCATTGCCGAGTATACGCCTAGGGAGATCAAGAAAGCCGTGGTGGGAAACGGGAACGCGACCAAGGATCAGGTGGCCTTCATGGTGCAGCAGCAGCTCCGCCTCAAGACAGCTCCTACGCCGGCCGACGCGGCTGACGGCGTGGCCGCCGCGCTATGCTACTGTGTGATGGGAGTGCTGAGGGTTTGAGGCTGAGCCGGGCGCAGGTGATCGTCCGAAGCCCAATGGGGGCTTTCCCGTGATCAGCCGCCTCAAGGGAACGCTGATCTCCCGGGAGCTGGATCACGTCGAGATCGAGACGCCCGGAGGCGTCGTCTACCTAATCCGGATTCCGCTCTCGATCCTGGAACGGATCCCCAAGCCGCCGGCACCGGACTTCGCGATTCGCACGTTGCAAGTGGTGCGGGAGGAATCGCTCACGCTCTACGGTTTCATCGAGTCCTTCGAGCGAGAGCTCTTCATCCGGCTTCTGAGTGCGTCGGGGGTGGGGCCCAAAGTCGCCCTGGCGATGCTCTCCACGTATTCAGCTCGCAGGCTTGCCAGGGCTTTGGCCGAAAAGGACATAGCCGCGCTCACGCAGGTGAGCGGAGTGGGGAAGAAGACCGCCGAGCGCATCATCCTGGAGTTGGCCGACAAGGTCGAGGACTTGGCGATCGGCCCCGAAGGTGAACCGGGCGGTCCACCGGCCGGAGCCCAGGAAGCGGTGGCGGCGCTGGTGACTCTGGGGTATTCGTTCCCGGATGCTGACGCGGCGGTTCGGAACGCTCTGGCCGAAGGCGAGGCCGAGAGCACAGACGAGCTGATCCGCCGCGCGCTTGCGAAGCGGTGATGGCGAGCGTGAAGCGGAGGAACACCCGGGGAAGATGATTAAGCAACGATGAGCAACGATGAGCAACGATGACTGAGCGACGCGAGATCACCACGCCCGAGGTGCTCCAGGAGGACACCGTGGTGGAGCCGTCGCTCCGGCCGCAGCGTCTGGACGAATTTATCGGCCAGGACAAGGTTCGGGAGACGTTGTCAATCGCCATCGAGGCCGCGAGGCAGCGCCGGGAGTCTCTGGACCACCTGCTCTTCCACGGCCCGCCCGGGCTGGGAAAGACCACGCTCGCGTCCCTCATCGCCCGCGAGATGGGGGTGAGCTTCAAGAGCACGTCGGGGCCCGTGCTGGAGAAACCCGCGGATCTGGTGGGCATGCTCACCAACCAGCGCGAGGGGGACGTGCTCTTCATCGACGAGATCCACCGGCTGAGGCCCATCATCGAGGAGTTCCTCTATCCCGCCATGGAGGACTGGCGGGTCGAGATTCGCCTGGGTGATGGACCGAAGGCCCAGGTCATGACCATGGACATCGAGAAGTTCACGCTCGTGGGAGCCACAACCCGCTTCGGGCTGCTCACCGCACCCATGCGGGCCCGCTTCGGCATCATCCAGCGTCTGAATTTCTACCCGCCCGAAGAGCTGGCGGTGATTGTCTCACGCAGCGCTTACGTCCTGGGCGTGGATTGTTCGGAGAAGGGCGCGCAGATCCTTGCCCGCAGGGCCCGGGGGACTCCACGCGTGGCGAACCGTCTGCTCCGCCGGGTTCGGGACTTCGCCGAGGTGAGGGCTGAGGGAGTCGTCACGGAGCAGGTCGCCGAGGATGCCCTGGCCATGCTCGAGGTGGATCAGTACGGGCTGGACGAGATGGACGGACGGGTGCTCAAGACGCTCATCGAGAAGTTCGCGGGCGGTCCGGTGGGGCTCCACACCCTGGCTGTGGCGCTCGGGGAGGATGTGTCGACGCTGGAGGAGGTGTACGAGCCGTTTCTCATTCAGGAGGGGTTCATTCAGCGGACGTCGCGTGGACGCGTGGCGACGGCGAGGGCGTATGAGCGGTTCGGGTATCAGGCGCCGCAGGAGGGCGAGTTGGGGGGGCAGTCGAGTCTGTTCGAATGAGGGGGGTTGTGGGATGTGGGTAGTCGGGCGCCTCCGTGTATCTTTGAGACGTGATGAAGGCGCGTGACTGAGAAGTCAGGCGAGCGGGTGAGGGACGGCGCCCGCGTCTCAGACTACGAGTACGACCTCCCCGACGGCCGTATTGCCCGGTACCCTGCTGAGCGTCGGGACCAGAGCCGGTTGCTCGTGGCGCCGCGGGATGGCGCCCCGTTCGAGCACAGGGTGTTTTCCGATCTGGCCGATCTGCTGAACCCTGGCGACGTTCTGGTCGTGAACGAGAGTCGGGTGAGGCCTGCGCGTCTGCTCGGGCGTAAGCCCACGGGGGCGCCTTCCGAGATCCTGTTGCTGCGGCCATGGGTCGGAGGCGGTGCCGCGTCGGGACGGGCGTCGATTGGTGGCCGGAAGTCGGACGCGGAGACCCTCTGGGAGGCCCTGGTGCGCCCCGGGGGAAAGCTCAAGCCAGGGCGGGTAGTCAACATTGCGCCGGGGTTCGACGTCCAGATCGTGGACGGAGTGCCAGGGGGCGGGCGGGTCGTACGGCTGGTGGTCGAGGGATCGGTTCGGGAGGCCCTGGAGACCCATGGCCACATGCCACTGCCCCCCTATCTGGACCGCGAGGACGAGCCGCTCGACCGCGAGCGCTACCAGACCGTGTACGCCCGAGTGCCGGGGTCAGTCGCCGCGCCCACCGCCGGGTTACACTTCACCCCCAAGTTGCTGGACAAAATCGAGGCGAGGGGCGTGCAGCGGGTGGCGGTCACGCTGGACGTGGGTGTGGGGACCTTTCGGCCCGTCGAAGAAGACGATCTGGCCGACCACGATATGCACAGCGAGTCGTACTTCGTACCGGCCGGGGCCGCGGATGCGATCAACGGCGCCCGGGGGGAGGGGCGCCGCATCTGGGCGGTGGGCACGACCGTCGTGCGCACGCTCGAGAGCGCGGCCCGCGACGGGGTGGTGGAGGCGGGGGGTGGGGCGACGGACCTGTTCGTGCGGCCGGGCTTCGCGTTTCAGGTGGTGGACGGCCTCGTCACGAACTTCCACCTGCCACGTTCGACGCTCCTGATGCTAGTCGCCGCGTTCGCCGGCTACCAACGCACGATGGAGGCTTATGGGGCGGCGGTCCAGGAGGGGTACCGGTTCTACTCGTACGGGGATGCGATGGTGGTGGGGTGAGGAATAGGGTCGCTCTCACTCCACCAGAACCACCTACGTTTGGCCTGCAGCCAAGACCTTCTCGATTTCCCTGGCGGCGGGTCGGTCCGGGGGGCCGGGCTCATCGACTTCGCTCTTGCTCGCGATCGTAACGCGTAGTGCCTTGAGGCCTGAGATGCCCGGGAGATCCTCCAGCTCCAGCTCGTCCATCCCCGGGTCGAAGTAGCCCTTGGTCTGCAGGAAGTCGACGTATCGCTTGTACTCGGCGGCCTCGCTGGCCGTGGAATACACGATGGCGAGCTGGCCCGGCTGAGTGACGTGCTCCCTCGTCCCACGGACGCGGGCTTTGTCGATCCTCTTCTTCACGATCTCGTATCGAATGTCGTAGGCCCCGTCTACGTCGAATCGTTTCTCGTCGACGCGGAACCGGATCGAGAGCGGCTGATGCTGAACAAGAATCAGGTGGGTCGCCTGGAGGGGCACGGACACTTCGGCTTTGACGCGGGCGAGCTCCCACTCGATGCGGCAGGTCGTCATCAGCTGCCAGATCCTGAGATTGCGTAGGTAGAGCTCATCGAAGAGCCCGTCCTCGTGCAACTCCGCGCCGACGTAGATACTGTGGTCGACCCCGTCGGTCCTGAACTTCTCGAAGAAATGGGGGAACATGACCTGAGCCCGCTTCTCCTCCTCGTCCAGCGTCATCGAGATGCTGTCGTTTATTGCCGCCACACTCTGCTCGAGAAGGAATTCGTAGGCCCACATGAGCTTCCCGAAGAGCATCTGATCAGTCGGGATGTTCACGCTCTCCATCATGCGCTCCGCGTCGCTCAACCCGAGACTCCGCCAGGCAGGCGTCTCGTAGAAGGGGAGCATCGTGAAGGGCTCGACCGCCATCGCGTGGTAGTCGTCACGTCGGCCCGCGGGCACCATGGCCGCCATCATGAGGTCGATGAGTTCCCGGTGCGTCGTGAGCACCGAGCGGTCGTCGATGATCCCCCTGAGCTCCGGAGCCCCTTCGAGCTTCTCGACGATGGTCCGGGCCAGGGACGAATGCAAGGAAGCCGGATCCCCATCCTGGCTCTCTCAGAAATCGATGAGGCGTGCCAGGCTCAGGCGCGTTCCGAACGGAAATCCATCTATCAGTGAGGGCGTAGCCATGATCAACCCATGTCATCGGGGGACCCACGCAGGTGTTACCGCGATGACCCAATACACCAGGGGTGCCGGAGGGTCCCGAACGCCGACCGATCCGGCGGGGCCGGTATCGCCCGGGCCGTCTACGCCGTGGGAGGCCCTACAGATTGAGCCAGTAGTTGACCTTGATGAGGAAGATGTTGTCGGGTTGGACGCTGAACAGGTCGCTGGTATCGGTACGGAAGTCGAAGGTGCCGATGTCCTGGGCGCCCGCGATATCGTAGTCGGAGCCGACTATCCTGTGCGAGCGGCTCTGCTGCCAGACCAGGAAGAGCGTCGAGCCCGGACTCCATTCCCAGCGCAGGACCGCGTTACCGAGCAGGCTCCGGAAGTTGAAGTCCCGATCACCCACGGTGAAGGGAGCCGCGGCTCCTGCTGCGTCCGGGTCAATCAGGTAGTCGCCGTCGTTCTGGCGCACGTTCGTACCGATAGCCGTCCCGTATTCACTGAAGGAGTAGGTCCCGGGTGCGTCGAACTCCATCAGGTTACCGAAGTCACCATTGGAGATGAACGGCTGTGCGAAGACTTCCAGCGTGAGCGTCGGCGTGAAGGTGACGTTCACGCGCGTCTCCATGGAAACCGTCGTCTGGTCGATCGGGGCGAAGATGTACCGGCGGCCGAAGGTTTCTGTGGCGAGCGCATCACCTACCGACGAAACGTACTGGGCGGCGGAGAAGCTCTTGGTGACAGAGGGGCCGAGGCGAAGCTCGATCTTTTCCCCCGACTTGTAGGTGAAGCTCAACCCTCCGGTGTGCTTCCATGATCCGTCGTCCTTGGACTCCCACGAATAACGTCCCCAAACGCTCAGCGGCTTACGGAAGTCGGAGTTCATGTTGATGTTGGCCGAATACCGACCGGGGCTGCGGGCCAAGGGTCCGCCTCTGGTGAGGCGGTCGTCGTAGCTGGCGAAGTCGCGTGCGGCGCGAATCGATCCACCCCAATAGTTGAGCCACTGAAACCTGAAGTTCCCGTTGAAGTTCGAAGAGATCAGGTCACCGTTCGAATTCCACTTGAAGTCGGGGCTTCCCCACAGGCGCCAGTTTCGGAAGACGTTGCCGGGGCGCGGCCGGTTGAACGAGAGATCGGTATCGATGACGTACCGGTCGGTCTCGGTCTGGAAACCCATGTCGTTCACTTCGTAGCCCGGGCTCAGCGCGGCCATGGCCAGCTTGCCCTGGACGGACCCGGACTGTCTGCTCAGGTCCGCCATTGCGTAGTAGCCACCCATCGACGTCGCGTTCGAGTCGACTTGCACGTGATCTGCGTCGGGGCGCTGAAAGTACCGGGCCGACGACCGCTGCGTCCTGATCATCGCCTCGGGGTCACCCTCGACATAGCTCGAGGCGAACGCGCCGTTGATCCGCCAGCCCCGGTTCGCCCACTCGTGCATCAGGTCCATGCCCGCAACGTATGCGGACGTACGGAGTCTCGAGGCCAGCTCGGCGTCGTTGATGTCGCGGTTCACCGACGTGGCCATCATGCCGATGCGGGTCTGCCCCGCCCGAAGGTCCCTTCGCACGCGGCCAACCAGGTAGTTGGTCGGTGGCTCCATGACCGACGTCCCCGGGGCACTCAAATCGTCCACATAGGGCGCGTACTCTCTGCCAGTGAAGGCCTCCAGGAGCCCTATCGACCAGTTGCCACGTACCTTCCCCGTGATCTTGGTCGCCCCGAGGATCGTCGTGGCAGTGGGCGCGTCCGAGAACACCGCGCTCGACGAGACCTGGCCCTGTGGGCGGCGGCCGATTCTCCGCGAATACATCACCTGCGGTGCCCGGCCGGTGCTGCCACCTGGCCCCCCGCTCCCGAACCGGAAGATCTCGGCACCCTCGACGAAGAACGGGCGGCGCTCGTCGAAGCGCGTCTCGAAGGCCGTGAGGTTGATCACCGCCGGGTCTACTTCGACTTGCCCGAAGTCGGGGTTCACGGCGGCATCGAGCGTCAGGTTCGAGCCGAGCCGGTACTTGAGGTCCAGGCCGGCACGCCCGAAGTAGTCGGACCCCGATCGGTATGGGTTACCGAACGCGACCTGTGAGCTAGGCGCTTGATCCACGTACTCGGCGCTCATCCCTACGTAGGGCAGCAGTTCCAGCTTGCGCCCACCGCCCACACCTCGGATGCCCGTGAGGTGTCCGTAACGCGCGACCCCCGTGGCCTCGAGTTTTGGCGTGAACGAGAAGACGGCCCGCTCCTGCTTTCGGTTGATCGTCCGCTCGATCTGGATTCCCCAGTGTTGGTCGTCCTCAGGACTAAAGCGGAGCTGACTGAACGGGATCCGCATTTCGACGAACCAGCCTTCGTCCGTGACTGTGGTGGCCACGTCCCAGACTGGGTCCCACGAACTGCCGCCCCCGCCCCGTCCAAATCCGCCGCCACCGCCGAACCCACGACCCGACATGACCTGGTCCCGCTTCATGCCGGAAGGGTTTGTGGCGAAGCGGTATGCCGTCTGGTGGTCGTGGTAGCTATCGATCACGACAATGAAGAAGTCCGAGTCGGGTACCATGGCGTCACGGCGTGCCAGACGGGTCGTGACCGGGGCTGAATCGTACAGTCTGCCGCCGACGTAGAGGGCGTCGTCGTCGTAGAGAAAACGCACGTCCGTCGGTTCGCTGACGGGCTGGCCCTCCTCGGGATCGTTCTGCGTGAAGTCCGTGATGGGAGGCGCTTCACTCCAGGCGATCTCGTCGAGTTGGCCGTCGATCTCGATACCTGTGCTCATGCGGACGGCGACGGCCCCCGGAGCCGCCGAGTGCGGGACCGAGGTAAGGACTCGGATCGGTCGCGGGGCGACGGGGTTCGTATTGCCCGACCCCTGTGCGGAAAGGGCACAAGGGACCAAGAGCGCTGCCGATACAAGTACACAGCGTGCCGTATACGGGGAAATTCGCATATTCAGGATATCTACTTGTTGTCTTGTATTTTGGTTGGATCCTAGAGCGGCCCGCGCCCACGTTTTCTAGTGGCGGTCGAGGCGTGACCGTTGTCATATATAGCAGACAGTCTACGAACGATAAACGTTGAAGTTTTCCCCGGCTGGGCTTCTCTGAATGGATAAGCATAATTATAATATTAGAATGCATGATACTGCCACGAAGAAAGTGTTGAGTCGAGAGTCGGCTGGGTCACAGACAACCCGAGCGCGATCCATCTCCCGAGCGAATAGGCTCTCCGAAAGGCCGGCAAGGCGGATCGTGCTGAAGCTCGGAAGCCGTATTCTCACCGAAGGAAACACGCAGCTGAGCCCGGACCGATTCGCGCAAGTGGCGTCTGCGGTCGCCGCGGCCCCGGAGGTCGAGATCGTCATCGTGTCCAGCGGTGCGATCGCTGCCGGTTTTAGCACCCTGGGTTTTTCGGCCCCTCCCCAGCGCATCGAGGACCGCCAGGCCGCCGCCGCGGTCGGGCAGACGCACCTTATGGGCCTCTGGGCTTCTGCCTTTGCGGAGGTCGGCAAGAATGTGGGGCAGGTACTGCTGACGAATGACGGCCTTGCTGACCGGCGGCGGTACGTGACAGCCCGTCAGGCGATGGGCTCCCTGCTGAGTGCTGGCATCGTGCCGATCGTCAACGAGAATGACGCGGTGAGTGTGGACGAGATCATGGTCGGAGACAACGACAGCCTGGCGGCCATGACGGCAGCACTCGTGGACGCGCATCTCCTGGTTCTGCTCACGGATGTGGCGGGCGTCTACCGGGAGGACCCCGCGAACACACTGGCCGCCGAGCCGGTCGCTTTCGCTCGAGGTGTCGATGAGCTGCGGGAGTTCTGCTACCGGAAGACGGCGGCCGAGTCGATCGGGGGCATGGTGACCAAGCTCGACGCTGCCGAGAAGGCCGGCCGATATGGGATTCCCACGGTGATCGCCTCCGGGTCGGATCCGTCTGCTCTTACGACGGTGTTGGCTGGGGGCCGAGTCGGTACTTTGATCGCGGCCGATGCTAAGCCACTTCGTGCCCGCAAGCACTGGATGTCCGTGCAGAGCCAACTTCCCGGCTCCTTGGTCGTGGACGACGGTGCCGTGCGGGCGATCCAGAAGAGTGCGAGTCTTTTGCCCAGCGGCGTCGTCGAGGTGCGGGGCCGGTTCCGAAGCGGAGATCTGGTCTCTGTCGTGGATCAGACGGGGACCGAGCGAGCGCGTGGCATCGTGCGCTTCGACGACAGGGATGTCGAACGAATCCGCGGCCTGCACAGCACCGAGGTCGATCGGGTTCTGGATCGACGAGCGGGCAACGTCGTCATGCGCACCGATCGCATGTTCGTATTCGAGAGGAGCGAAGACCGATGACGGTCCAGATGGCTCGTGTCGAGGTTGCGATTCCGGATTTGGCCCGAAGGGCCTCGGAGGCGAGCCGGAGGTTGAGCCGCACCTCCCCGGAGGAGCGACGGGACGGGTTGCTTGCCATGGCAGCGGCGCTGGAGGCTGCGGCTTCCGAAATAATCGCTGCCAATGCGCTCGATCTGACGGCCGCTGAGCAGGGAGGGGTGTCGGCGCCCATGCGAGACCGGCTTCGGATGGACGCTGGGGGTGTGGCTAAGCTTGCCGCAGCCGTACGTGAGGTGGCTGACCAGCCGGATCCCCTCGGAGAGATCACCGATAGGTCGGTCCGGCCGAACGGCCTCGAAGTCGGCCGCATGAGAATCCCGCTCGGTGTTGTGGCCATGATCTACGAGAGCCGTCCGAACGTCACGGCGGACGCCGCTGCGTTATGCGTCAAGTCCGGGAATGCGGTGATCCTCAGAGGTGGCAAGGAAGCGCTCAACTCGAACCTGGCGATCGCCGACGCGCTTCGAAGGGGATTGAAGACGACGGCCATGCCCCCCGACGCGGTCCAGCTCGTTGCCACGTCCGACCGATCCGCTGTGGACGTACTTCTGCGCCAGGAAGACTTCATCGACCTCGTCATCCCGCGGGGGGGTGAGGGGCTCATCCGGGCCGTGACGGAGAAGAGCCGGATCCCGGTGTTGCAACACTACAAGGGCGTGTGCCACGTGTACGTGGACAAGTCGGCCAAGGTGGAGATGGCGAAGGAGATCGTCGTAAACGCCAAGGCCCAGCGGCCCGGCGTCTGCAACTCGCTGGAGACACTGCTGGTCCATCGCACCGTTGCGCCACGGATGTTGCCTGACATTGCGGCGGCTCTCTGGGACGCCGGTGTGGAGTTGCGGGGGTGCCCGGTGACGCTCGAAATTCTGGGCGCTCGAGCGAGCTTGGCCACCGCGGCCGATTGGGACGAGGAATACCTCGATCTCATCCTAGCCGTGCGCGTGGTCGACGATATCGAGGCGGCCATGGACCACATCGAACGGCACGGCTCGGCGCATACCGAGGCCATCGTGACGGATGATGAGGCGGCCGCCGAACAGTTCGTGGGTGCGGTTCAGTCGTCCACGGTCCTCGTGAACGCCAGCACCCGGTTCGCGGACGGAGGGGAGCTTGGGCTCGGGGCCGAGATCGGCATCTCCACATCGAAGCTGCACGCGTTCGGACCGATGGGCGCACGAGAACTGACGACCCGGAAATTCGTCGTCTTCGGCAACGGGCAGGTCCGGGGCTAGTCTAGCGTCGGAACGAGCCGGTCATCACGGCGGGGAGGGAATCGTTTTGGCCCCACTCGTTCCAAGACCCGTCGTAAAACCGCGCATCGTAGCCTAGGTGCTTTGCGATCATGTACGTGTAGCTCGCGCGCATGCCGATGAAACAGTAGCTGACAATGGTGCCGAGGCGGTTCGCCCCCGACTCGGAAAATCGGGCCTGGACTTCGGTCAGAGGCCTGAGGACCGGATTCTCGCTCGAGACGGTGAGGTCCTCCCAGTAGAGGTTGTACGCTCCGGGAATGTGCCCGGGCCTGCCAGTGCGAGGCGCGCGCGCGCCCGTGTATTCGCTTTCGGGGCGGGCGTCGATGAGCGTTACGAATCCATCGTCCAGGCGCTCTGCCACCCACTGCGCCGTGACCAGCACGTCGTCTTGGACGGACGGCGTGAACGCCGCCCGCATCGCCTCCTGCGGTGACGTCACGATCGGCCTGTCCTCCGCCCTCCAGGCTTCCAGCCCCCCGTCGAGAACCGCGGTTCTCTCACCGTGACCTAGATAGTCCAGGGTCATGTAGGCTCTCGCCGGAAGATGGCCCGGCGAACCATAAACGATGACCAGTGCGTCGTTCGATACCCCGGCTCGTTCGAAGGCGTCGATGAGCACGTCGACCGGGGGAATCTCCGCGATGAGACCGTCCCGCGCCTGCGCGATCTCCTGATAGTTCAGAAAATGAGCTCCGGGGATGAACGCGGTCCCCGAGCGAGCCGTGGGCATTCCCACGTGCAGCAGAATCAACGAGGGATCGTCGAGGTGCTCCTCCAACCATTCGGCAGAGACCAGGACTCCGGGCGCGTCCTGGGCCAACACGGACTGCGCACAAAAAATGGCGCAGAACGCAATGCCGCCCGATTTCAGCATCGTCATCATCCTCTTCCTCCTCATGCCCTGTTCTTCGTCGACGGGGGTCGGCCGTATTTCGAAAGATCCTCCGGTGATTCCCTGGTCCATCAGGCCGCCGGACGCCCTCCACCATACAGCGTATTAAAGAGTAGACGGAACGTTCCATGAGTTTGCATTCGATGTTGCACTCGGAATCCGAACATGAGAATGCGTCCCGCACCATACTCCACGTCCAAGATCGCGCCGGATCCGGCTGCAAGGACCTCGAAATACTCCAAGATCCCGTCCCACCTCGCGAGCTTTTCATTGGTGCCCATGGCGAAGCCGAGGTAACTCTCCGGATCGGGAAGCGACCTCAGGAGCGTCGAGAAGGGAGCCACACGAACCTCACTGAATCTGGGATAAGTCGTTATCCTAAGCACTCACCCGCTTGCGGGACATGCCTGGCGGGCGAACGTTCCGCAGCTAGACGCCCCCGCTGCCCGAGCCTCTGAGAATGTTCGATTTTATGCTCCATGCCCACGATGGTGCTGCCCGTAGCGGCACCTTCTCGACACCTCGTGGTGAGGTAGCGACGCCGGTTTTCATGCCTGTGGGGACGAGTGGATCAGTCAAAGGTGTTTCCCCCGAGGAGCTTCGGGATGCCGGTGCGTCCATGATTTTGGCGAACACCTATCACCTCTATCTCCGACCTGGACACGAACTCGTGCGTGAGCTCGGCGGTGTGCGCGACTTCATGCGGTGGGATGGACCTGTTCTCACCGATTCGGGGGGTTATCAGGTGTTCTCCTTGGCCGGGAGTAATGAGATCCTGGAGGATGGGGTCGTCTTTCAGAGTCACATCGACGGGTCCAGCCATCTGTTCACGCCTGAGTCTGTGATGGACGTACAACGTGCGCTCGGCGCCGACGTGGCGATGGCCTTCGACCAGTGTCCGCCTGGGGGCGTGAGCCGGGCGGACGCGGAGGCGGCGAACCGGCGGACGCTGGCATGGCTGGAGCGCTGTCGGGACCGCTTCCGCCGCCTGGACTCGGAGGGAATCGGCGGGGGTCAGACCCTCTTCCCGGTCCTCCAGGGAAATGTTTTCGAAGATCTCCGTCTGGAGCAGGTACGGGCCTTCTTGGATCTGGGGGACTGGGATGGCATGGCCATCGGTGGTCTCAGCGTGGGGGAGGACAAAGAGGACATGTGGAGGGTTCTCGACGCCCTCCATCCGGCGATCCCTCCCACCGTGCCACGCTACTTAATGGGCGTCGGATACCCGGACGACCTCGTGAACTCCATCGCACGGGGATGCGACATGTTCGACTGCGTGGCGCCTACCCGGAACGCTCGCCACGGTACGGCGTGGACCCATGAAGGCCAGGTGAACGTCAAGGCAGCGCGCTTCGCCCGAGACCGCAACCCCCTCGATGTGGAGTGCGACTGCTACGCTTGCGGCAAGTACGATCGCGCTTACCTCCGGCATCTGTGTGTGTCCAATGAGATTTTCGGGGCCAGGCTCCTGTCGATCCACAACCTCCGATTCTTGATAAAGCTCACGGAGGAGTCCCGAGAGCGCATCGTGGATGGTACTTTCCATTCCTGGTCGCGGGACTGGCTCGAGCGGTACCAGGGTGCCGACGACTAGACTAAAATAGTGCGTGTGGAGGCCCGAGTTCGGACTCCCCCTTTTCCGTGTACGCCCTGAGAGTGGAGAACGGTTTTGTCAGAAGCGGCGTTGGCAGTCCTGATGGCCCCCCGACAGGGGGCCAACGGTACGTTCGTGTTCTTCCTGAACATGACCGCGGTGATCCTCATTTTCTACTTCCTCCTCATCCGTCCCCAGAGGAAGGAGCAGGCCAAGCATAAACAGATGATCGCGGCGATCGGCAAAGGTGACGAGGTCGTGACGACGGGCGGCATCATCGGGACGGTTGTACGAGCCGAGGAAGACCGCCTGATCATCAAGACGGCCGGTGAAACGAAGTTGACCGTCGAGCGGAGTCGTGTGGCCCGGAAGGTGACTGCAGAGGGTAGCGGTGGCACTTCGTAGGATTGTCTTGTTGGGCGAGGAAATCCTTCGCGTCCCTGGTGAGGAGGTCACGGCGTTCGACGACGAGCTCCAGACCCTTGTCCAGGACATGCTCGAGACGATGTACCACGCCGAGGGAATCGGCCTCGCGGCGCCACAGATCGGTGTGTCGCTCCGCATGTGTGTGCTCGACTTGCGAGACGAGGAGGACCCGGACGCGGGCCGCTGGGTGCTGGTCAATCCTGTGATTGTCCACAGCAGCAAGAAGACGGTGAAGGCCCCAGAGGGTTGCCTCAGTATCCCGACGATGGAAGAGGTCGTGACTCGGGCGTCGAGGGTGACGGTACAGGCGTGTGATGCCGATGGAGGACCACTGGAGATTGAGGCGGAGGGATTGCTGGCTAGGGCGCTCCAGCACGAGATCGATCATCTGGACGGGGTGCTCTTCATCGACCGGGTGAGCCCACTCAAGCGCAGACTCCTACTCAAGAAATGGAAGAAGAGCCAGGAGGAGGACTCGGGAGGGTGAAGATCCTCTTTTGGGGAACGCCGGAGTTCGCCGTTCCTGCGCTCCGAGCCCTCGGAGAGGAAGGACACGACATCGTCGGAGTCGTGACTCGGCCCGATCGGCCGGCCGGCCGGGGTCGGCACCTCCATCCGTCTGCGGTGAAGGTGGAGACATTCGAGTCGGGCATCCGAGTCCTCGATCCGGAATCTCCCTCCGGCGCGGATTTCGTGAAGGAGATCCAGGGGCTGAGCCCCGACGTCTCGGTGGTGGTCGCGTATGGTCGCATCCTGAATCGTGAAGTGCTCGACGCCCCGGCGATGGGGTCGATAAATCTCCACGCCTCACTGCTTCCCAGACTTCGCGGTGCGGCCCCGATAAACTGGTCTATCGTCCGGGGAGATACGGTGTCGGGCGTCACCGTGATGCGCATGGCCGAGAAGATGGACGCAGGCCCTATCCTCCTTCAGATCGAGGAGCCGATCCAGCCCGACGAGACCGCGACCGAACTCGCAACTCGACTCTCAGAAATCGGTGCGGCTACGCTCGTCGAGGCGCTTACGTTGATGGAAGCGGACTTGATCGAAGAGCGAGAGCAGGACGAGTCGGCCGTGACTTTCGCTCCCAAGTTGGACCGTGCCACTGCACGTATCGACTGGTCTCTGCCCGCGCCGGTGATCGCTGATCTCATTCGTGGGATGGATGCCCAACCGGGCGCTTGGTCGGAGCTATCTGGCAGGCCGCTCAAGCTCTTCCGTCCAGAGGCTGACCCGGATGTGATTCCCGAGGCTTCACCGGGAGTGGTCGTGGACGTCGATCCTGCCGGGGGTCTCCTGGTAGCCACGGGGAAGGGCGTGATTCGGATCCTGGAGGTTCAGCCGCCCGGCAAGAGTAGAATGCACGCCGGCGCCTGGATCCGAGGCAGGGGGGCGAGCGCCGGCCAGTGCTTCGAGTGATCCCCCGTCTGCACGTCGTGACCGACGATGACGTTCTGACGACGGAGGACTTTCGTGACGTCGCCGAGAGTGTGATCCAGGTGGGTGGTTCGGTAGCCCTTCATCTCCGTGGTCCGCGCACGCCGGCCCGCCGGCTGAGTGAGCTAGCGCTGGCACTCCGTGAAGGGGCTGCGGCGAACGGAGTTAAGCTTATCGTGAACGATCGCGTGGATATCGCGTTGGCGCGCGAACTCGACGGAGCCCACCTCGGGGTACGGTCTCTGCCACCTCAGTCGGCCCGCGCTGTCCTGGGCCCGGGTCCGCTCCTGGGCGCTTCGATACACGGTGCCGAGGAGGCCATAGCCGCTGCCTCCGGGGGTGTGGACTACCTATTCGTGGGGACACTGTTCGAGTCGGCGTCTCATGAGGGCCGACCGGCTGTGGGTCCGGGCCTTCTGGGCTCGGTCGCGCGTCACGTCGACCTGCCGCTCATCGGAATCGGGGGAGTGACACCGGCGGGGGTCGAAGCCGTGCTCGGTGCGGGCGGATACGGTGTGGCCGCGATTGGGGGAATCTGGCGTGCCCCCTCTCCGGCAGATGCCGTACGGGATTATCTTGAGGCGCTGGAATCCGAGCGCGGCGTCACGACAGCGAGTGGCAGGGAGACACCATGACAGACGGGCAGTCAATTCGAGTGAGGCTCAACGGGAGGGACCGCGAGATCCAGCCCGGGCTGTCCGTCCACGAGCTCGTGGAATCCCTGGACCTCAATCCGCAGCTCATCGTCGTCGAGTTGAATCGCGAGATTCTAGCCAGAGGAAGACTCGAAGAGGTCGAGGTCTCAGAGGGAGATCAGGTCGAGTTGGTGCACTTCGTCGGCGGAGGGTGACATGGACCCGTTTGTGGACCCTTTTGACGGGCCGTTGCGGATCGCCGACGAGGAGTTCGAGTCCCGCCTCTTCGTCGGAACTGGCAAGTACTCCGACAACGAGGTCATGGTGGAGGCGATTCGTGCCTCCGGCACGGCGATGGTGACGGTGGCGGTGCGTCGGGTGGACCTCGATCGCACGAAGGACGAGGGGATTCTCTTCCACCTCGACCCCAAGGAGTTCTTCTTACTTCCCAATACCGCGGGATGTTACACGGCGGAGGACGCGATTCGTTATGCGCGCCTCGCACGGGCCGCGGGCTTCACCGAGTGGCTCAAGCTCGAGGTCATCGGTGACGAAACCACGCTCTTGCCTGACACGCGGGCCACGATCGAAGCCGCGGAAACGCTTGTTTCCGAAGGGTTCAAGGTCATGGCCTATACCAACGACGACCTCATTACGGCGCTCAGGCTCGAGGATGCGGGATGCGTAGCGGTGATGCCCCTCGCGAGCCCCATCGGGAGTGGCTTGGGCGTGGTGAACCCGTACTTCATCCGGGAGATCAAGCGGCGCTGCGAGGTGCCGATCATTGTGGACGCGGGTGTTGGCACGGCGTCGCACGCATGCGTCGCGATGGAGCAAGGTGTGGATGGTGTACTCATGAACACTGCGATCGCTGCGGCCGACGATCCGGTCGTGATGGCACACGCCATGCGGTTGGCGGTCCATGCGGGACGCCTCTCATACCTCGCCGGTCGCATGGAGGCACGGGAGATCGGCGTTCCTTCGTCACCGAGCCGCGGGATGCTCGACTGATTCCTGAGTCCGCGACCGAGGGGCGCCGAGCCGCTTCGGAGATCTTGGCTGAGGTGCGTCGAGGCAGAAGGCTAGACCGGGCTTTCGCCGACAGGGAGTTCGCTGATCCCCGGGATCGGGCGTGGTGCCGAGAGTTGGTCTTCGGCATCGAGCGACTCCGGGGTCGTCTCGACTATCTTCTAGACCGGAGAGTTCGGCGGGGCCTTGGGAGTTTGGACGTCCAGGTTCGGGACGCGCTCCGAATCGGGCTCTACGAGATCCTCTATATGGACGGTGTGCCCGAGTACGCGGCGGTGTCCCAGGCCGTAGCGCTCGCCCGGTCGCTTGCAGGGCCGGGAATCGGCGGGCTCGTCAACGCCGTGTTGCGGGCGGTTGTCCGAGAGGGTGGAGGAGAGGGGCACTTTCCCGACCCCTCGGCTGATCCCCTCGGATATCTCTCGACCTGGGGGTCGCATCCCCGATGGCTCGTCGAGCGTTGGCTGGCGAGGTGGTCCTTCGGAGACGTGCAAGACTTGATCGAGAGGAACAACCGTGTACCGCCGATCCACCTTCGATGTCTCTGGGATTCGCCTGAGCGAGCTCAGGAAGCGTTGGCTAGCGAGGGAATCGAGGCGGAGCCCATCGGTTGTGGCACGGGATGTGTATTGCTCCATGAGCACGGGACGCTCGTGAAGTCTCTCGAGGTGGTAGCCAGCGTCGTACAGGACCCAGCGGCGGCTCTCGTGGTACAGTATTCTGATCCTGCGCCCGACGCGCGCGTTGCCGATCTTTGCGCGGCTCCCGGAGGGAAGGCGGTCACGCTGGGAGCCAGGGGAAACGTCGTGTTGGCGGCGGACGTTTCACGCGGGCGCCTAGGTCTGGTGCGCGAGAATGTCAGGAGGGTACAGCAAATGGCCGGACAGGGCCGGCGCCTGCGCGTGCATACGGCACAGGCCGACGCTTTGGCCCCTGCTGTGGATCAGATGGATATGGTGCTCGTGGACGTACCTTGTACTGGTACCGGGACGTTGAGGAGAAATCCGGATGTCCGTTGGAAGCTTACAGCTGTGCGGTTGGCGGATCTGACCGCGCTTCAGGGGCGCATTCTGGATGCGTGCGCGGAGGTCGTGGCGAAGGAGGGGGTCTTGGTGTACTCCACGTGCAGTTTGGAGGCGGAGGAGAACGAAGGGCAGGTCGACGCGTTTCTGCGCAGACGTCCCGACTTCCGGATCGAGGCGGGCTCGGGTGTCGACGCTCGGTATCTGGATGGCTTGGGACAGTTATCGGTGCTGCCCCAGGCGTTTGGCTTCGACGGCGCGTTCGCCGCTCGCCTTAGGCGGAGTTACTCATGAGATTGGGCAGTTCCATTCGGCGGAGGCAGTACCGTAGCGACGGACGCTTCACGTGGCCTACGAAGGACCGGTGGCTGGCGCTCGCAGGAGTCCGCCTCAAGTCGACCCACGGGGCCGTCGTCGTCGCCGTTCTGCTGGTGAGCTTCGGACTGGGCTATACGATCGCCACTCGCCTCGTCTTCCCGCTTCCCGCGCCTCCGGGCGATCTCACTCAGGTTCCCGACGTCCGGGGCCTCGACGGTGTCGAAGCACGCCGCCTGATCGAGGCGGTGGGGTTGAGCGTCGTCGTAGCGGACTCGTTCCGTCATCCCGCTGCGGTGAAGGGCAAGGTGATGGGGCAGAGCCCTCTGGGGGGACAGCTTGCGGTGGCCGGAGACACGATCAGACTCACCGCGAGCTTGGGCCCGGTCCGCCGGCCGGTTCCCGATGTCGTGCGACTCAGTATCAGCTCGGCGAGAAACGTTCTGGAGGCGAGTGGATTCACGGTGGCGGTGGATAGCCTGGAAGACGTTCTTCCGGCTGGGCAGGTTTTCGAGATCCTCCCTGAGGCGGGCACGGAGGTGGATCTGCCCATGGAGGTGAGGATCGCGATGAGCACGGGTCCGCCCCTCGTGGCCATGCCTTTCCTCCTCGGGATCGAGCAGGCCAATGCAGAAGCGATGTTGGACTCTCTGGGCTTGGTGATCTCCGAGATCATCACTCGTTTTCGATTCGGGCGTGACCAGGGCCGAGTCGTCGCTCAGGATCCTGCCGCGGACAGTCTGGTGGCGCCTGGGAGCCCGGTGAGCCTGGTGGTCGGGCGGCGGTCTGGCCCGCGCAGGAATCGAAACTAGTGTGAGAGTCGGACCCTAACGATTAGATTTATCGCGTGTTTATTGGATAGATTCGAGGCCGACTGGCATGACATCTGAACGGATACCGAGGGTGACGTACTCACGCCGTCCCTATGCCTTCGCGCTCGTTGGCGTGGGACTGATCGTCTTGGCGGCGTGGATGAATCGAGGTCGCCTGAGGCCCGTGGGTGCCGGCACCGTAGCTCCCCAGTTCGAGGTAATCGACCTCGGGGGAAATCCGGCTCGCCTGAGCGATTATGAAGGCGAGGTCGTGATGATCAATATCTGGGCGACCTGGTGCGCGCCTTGCAGGTTTGAAATGCCGTCCATGGAGCGTCTGCACCAGCGCTTCAAAGACGACGGCTTGCGGATTCTGGCGATCAGCGTGGACGCCAAGCTCGGTGAAGCCGACCAGGTCGGACGTCCCGGTGGGGACCTCCAGGCGTTTGCCGACTCCCTAGGGCTGACGTTCACGATACTCCATGATCCGTCAGGAGAGATCCAGAACCTCTATCAGACGACGGGTGTGCCGGAGACTCTGCTCGTCGGTAGGGATGGCGTTATCTACAAGAAGGTGGCGGGCCCCACGGAGTGGGACGCATCCGAGCATCAGGAGTTCATCCGGCGCTTGCTGGTGGCGACCGAGTGACCGGGCGCCCGGCGCCGCGACACGTCAGCACATGAGTCCTCCCTCCGTCCTGGCGTTCGCAGGTGGTAACTGGGGCCTCAAGGCGGCTGCTTTCGGGATGGCGGTATTCCTGTGGGCGTTAGTACGAGTCGGCACGCCTGATCAACGGACTGTGTCCGTCCCCGTCAATGTGAGCCTGAACGATCCAGAGTGGGTCGTCATGGGGGATCCCGTGCCCGCCACGGTGCAGGTTCGCTTTCGGGGTCCTCCGACAGAGGTTTTTCGTCTCACGGCGATGGATGGTGTGTCGATCACCGTTCCAGTTGTGGGCGTGCCCGGTGAAGAGATGGTGGTCGCTCTCGAAGAGAGCTGGATCCCGGTCGACGGATACCGGGGCGTCCAGGTCGAGGATATCATTCCTAGTGTGGTTCACGTGCACTTCGATCGGGTCGTGACTGCCACGATCCCACTGCGGATCACGACCAGAGGCGTCCTGCCTGAGCGCCTGGCGCTCACTCGCGATTTGTCGCTCACGCCGAATATCGTCAGGGTCACTGGACCCGCGAGCGTGATCGAGCA